>Ga0190303_1000374_pt1 | contig 18664 bp, 12 predicted proteins | sample 48700701_MG_FD_161672 | JGI IMG/M metagenome (GOLD analysis project Ga0190303, IMG submission 161672) | Hydrothermal vent sediment bacterial communities from Southern Trench, Guaymas Basin, Mexico - 4870-07-0-1_MG | ecosystem: Environmental > Aquatic > Marine > Hydrothermal vents > Sediment ... | reverse complement strand
GCCAAAGACGGCCCGGCAACTGGAGCCGGGGCTTCATGTGGCCGAAAAGAGGCGGATTGAAGGGGATATGGTGATTAAGGATATTGTATTCAGGTCAGAAAAAGGCGAAAAACGCTATCAGGAGCGAGTCAAGTTATACGACAGAAGCCAACTGGAAGCGATGTTGAGGGATGCCGGCCTTAATCCGGCTGGCAGTTTCGGCGATTATGATGGAAGCCCATGGTCCCCGGAGGCGCCCCGGACCATCCTTTTCGCGGAGAAAAACCATGATTGACCCGGTTTTCGTCACTGGACAGCAGGTCGGCTTGCTGGGCGGCCCGCTGTACACAACATACAAGGTGCTGGGCGCGGTTGACCTTGCCCGCCAGAAAAAGGGTCAGGCTGTGTACTGGCTCGAAACAAATGATGCGGATTTTGCCGAAATCAACCATTTCACTTATCTGGATAATGAAAACCAACTGAAAACGCTGCGCTGGGACAAAGATACCGGCGGCTTTTCCTGCGGGTTGATTCCGGTGGATACTAAACTTATGGAGATTTTGAACCTCTTTTTCGACGAGCTGACTCCGACCAAATGGACTGAATCTCTGCGCGAACTGGCACTTTCCTGTTATCAGCCGGGAGAAACGCTGGGGACGGCCAGTTTCCGGCTGGCATCCGCCTTGTTCGGAGGCTTTGGAATCCGGATTTTTGATCCGTCTGATGATGGGTTCTTACGGGAAATCCGCCCCATTCTGGAAAAAGAAATCGCCACCGCAAAGCCGGGAGAACAATGCAATGCCTTTCTTCGCATCAACGGAAAACGCCTTGCCCTTTTCAAAACTGAGAGCGGCATGGTGTTCCGGGACAAGGCCCCGGCAGACCTGGGAAACGGCCAGTTACTGCCCAACCTGAAAACGAGAAGTGTCTGCCAGGATGCGTATTTCCACACGGAAGCTTACGTGGCAGGGCCGGGGGAAGTGGCTTATCTTGCAGATCTTGCCCCGTGGTACGAACGACACGGCGTGAAACCACCCCGGATTCAACGGCGAATGTCGGCTATTTTGTTAGAGCCCCGGACAAAACGCCTCCTTGAAAGAACGGGCCTGACGGTGGAAGAAGTGGCAAGGGAAAACCGGGCAACGCTGCTGAAAAAGGTCCGGACAGGGGAAAGCGGTGTGGATTTTTCAAAATTAGAAGCCCAATTATCAGAAACGACAGAAGAATATCTGAACTCAATCGAAAGGATGGGATTGGATGGGAAGCCGGTTGGGAAAACGCTGAAACCGGCACTCAAGGCCGCACTTGGGCGAAAACGCGCTGAAATCAACGCCATGGTAAGCCGGAAACTGGCGGATGCAGGTGAACTCAGTGACCGCCTGCTGCCCGGTGGCGTTCCCCAGGAACGTTGTTTCAATCTTTTTTATTTCATGAACCGTTATGGCGGGCTGAATTTTGTACAATGGGTATTGGAACAGCACCGGTTTGAATCACAGGTTCTGGAGGTTGGCCATGCTTGACATCCTTGCAATCGGGGCACACCCGGACGACATTGAAATATTCATGGGAGGCGCCCTGGCCGCATTCCACGCGCAGGGCCTGAAAACCGGCATCCTGGATCTGACACGGGGCGAGGCCGGCACCTACGGCTCGGCTGAAACCCGCAGCCTCGAGCTGGCAAAAGCCACGAAAATTCTGAAAGCACAGCACCGTTTTACTCTGAATTTGCCTGATGGGAATGTCCGGAACACAGATTCGGCCCGGCGGAAGGTCATTGAAGTCATACGAGAGAACCGGCCGGAACTGGTGTTTACTTTCGCAGACGTCCCCATGCGACACCCGGATCACCGGACAACCGGGGAGATTGTCCGGCAATGCGTATTCCTCGCCGGTTTGGAAAAGTTTGACACGGGGCAGCCGCCTTTTCGCCCCTCCGCCTGCATCGGCTTTCCCGAACTGATTCCGACAGGTGAACCGGATTTCGTGGTGGATATCACTGAGTTCTGGGAAATAAAGCTTGAGGCCATCCGGGCATACGGCTCACAGGTCACGGCCAAAGGGGAGAATGACGGCAACACAAAAACATTTATCCGTTCTAACCGTTTCTGGGAAATTCTGGAAGCCAGGGCCGTTATGGCTGGAGCAAAAGTCGGTGCAAACTTTGGCGAACCATTTTTCAGCAACCAGCCGCTGCGAATCCACGACGTAATGGCACCATTCATCAAGCAGGGGCCCCGATAGGAGACAAGGTACATGAAAATCGCAATTCTGAACTACCACCGAATGGGCGGATCCGGCATTGTCGCCTATGAAATCGGCCGGGCCATGGCGGAAGAGATGGGCCATATGGTTCATTTTGTCGGGCTGGAACCCCCTTTTCGCCTTGGAGAACAGTATTCGGACCGCATCAAATTCCACAAGGTCTGGCTGAAGGATTATCCGGTTTTCAACTACCCACCCTACACTCTGGCACTGGCTTCCCAGCTCAGCGAACTCATCGTCAAGTGTAACATTGACGTGATTCACAGCCATTACGCCCTGCCCCACGCAGTCGCGGCGCTCCTGGCCCGGGACATCGCAGGACGGGACGTAAAATGCATCACCACGCTGCATGGCACTGATATCACGGTTGTGGGCGCTCATCCCACCATGAAAAACATCACCTGCCACGCCCTGATGAAGTGTGACGCGGTGACGGCGGTATCCAATTATCTGCGAAAAGAGACGGAAGAGATTTTCGGACTGCCAGAGGGACGGGTTCAGACCATTTACAACTTTTTAAATCCCGAGTTTTTCAATCCTGCCCTTAACCGGAAGGCCCGATTGAATCCCGAAAATGATTTTGTGTGTCTGCATATCTCAAACCTTCGCCAGGTCAAAAGGCCACTGGATGTAATCCGAATCTTCTACAGATTGCAAGAGAAATCCACACGCCCCATGAAGCTCTGGATTCTAGGGGAAGGGCCCATGCAGTCTGAGATGATGGCTTTGGCAGCGAGTCTCGGTATTGAAGATAAGGTTCGGTTCATGGGAATTTTCACCAACATCGGCTCCATTGTTGCCAGTGCTGACCTGTTAATTATGCCAAGCAGTCAAGAATCCTTCGGATTGTCCGCGCTGGAGGCAATGGCCTGTGGACTTCCGGTACTGGCGGCACGGGCCGGGGGCCTGCCGGAGGTGGTGAAAGACGGGGAAACCGGATTTTTGTTTCCCACCGGTGATGTCGGTGCTGCCGCGAAAAAAGGACTGCAACTCGTTCAGAATCCCTCTCTCCTGCGTTCTATGGGGAAACACGCGGCCAGACACGCAGTGGAGGCCTTCAATATGGACACGATCGTTCATCAATACAACGATCTATATGCGGACGCAATAGCAGGAAAAAGGAAAGGAGAACAGCCATCAAGCACCTGAAAAAGCTCGCGCCCTACCTGCACCGGCACCGCATGGCCATCAGCGTCGGATTTGTGTTCCTCGTACTGCAGAATTATACGATTTCCAGAATTCCGGCCTACATGCGGGGGATGCTGGATGAAATCACCGGCGCCAATCGTCTCCCGGTCATTCTGAACAACATCAAACTGGCACTGCTCTTTACTGCACTGACCGTTATCTCCATGTACGCGATGCGGAAACTCATCATCGGGGTATCCAGAAAAATCGAGTTTCAGCTTCGTTCAGACATTTTTGCCAAGTTTCTGCGCCTTGACGCCATGTTTTTCCGCTTCCGGGAAACCGGTGACCTGGTGTCCCGCAGTACCAATGACCTCAACGACGTCCGTACACTCCTCGGGCCGGGGATGATGTACGTGCCCAACTCTTTAAGCCGGATTGCCTTGTTCTTACCTATCATGTTCTCCCTCAGCCCCCGGCTCATGGTCTGGGTTATAGCGTTGATCACGGTGGTAGTCGTGATGATTGTTTTTCTGATGCCGCTTCTAAGAGTTCGCTTTCGACAAGTCCAGGAGGCTTCCGCCGCCATTCACGCCCGGGTCTGGCAGGACATTTCAGGTATTGAAACAATCAAGCTCCATACGCTGGAGAAAGTGGAAACCGACCGTTTCGCAAAGCTGAATCAATGGTATATTGGCAAGCAAATGGATTTGGTCCGCTACCGGGGCTTCATGTGGCCCTTTTTCGTCTTTGTATTTTCTCTTGCAGAGTTGCTGATTCTGGTAGTCGGCGGGCATCAGGTTATTTCCGGTGCCATGACCATCGGCCAGCTTCTTCAGTTCAATATCCTCGTTTCCTACCTCACCTTTCCCATCCTCTCCCTGGGCTGGGTCATGTCCCTTATCCAGCAGGGAATCAGTGCCATGGGCCGGATCAGTGAAATTCTGGACGCACCGGAAGAAAACCACGAGGATAAAAAAGACATCCCGGACGGGGAATTGGCGGTCAAGGTAAGGGGACTCAGCTTTTGCTATCCAAAGTCCAAAGAAATGGTACTGAAAAATATCTCCATGGACATCCAGGAGGGGGAAACAGTGGGAATTACCGGGCCCATCGGCTGCGGAAAATCCACACTGGCGGAGCTCCTCATCGGTATTCTCCAGGCCAAACCGGGTATGATTTCCATCAACGGTATGGACATCTCGGAAGTTTCTGCCACAAGGTTAGGGAACCATGTAACTCTGGTGCCTCAGGACCCCTTCCTGTTTACCCGGACTATCGCCGAAAATATTGCGCTGGGGGAAACGGCACCTGAACCGGAAGCGGTTTTGTCTGCCGCAAAAAAAGCCGGATTGGAAAAAGACCTCGCCGCATTTCCAAAGGGAATCAATGAAATGGTGGGAGAACGGGGGATTACCCTCTCCGGTGGACAGAAACAGCGGGTTGCCATTGCCCGGGCACTGTATCGGCCGGCATCTCTCCTGGTCCTGGACGACGCCCTTTCTTCCGTGGACTCCCGCACTGAAGCAAAAATTCTTCAGGCTCTCAGTGGGGAAAAGCAGGAGCGGGCTGTGGTCATTATCTCCCACCGAATCAGCGCCCTGAAGAACGCTGATAGAATTTATGTACTGGATGAAGGAAGGGTCATGGAATCCGGCACACATGTCGAATTGATTGGGAAAGATGGCCTTTACCGAAAACTCGCCCAACTGCAACAGATGGAAGGGGAAGCCGTTTCGGAACAAAATGAGGGGAAAGCATGAAAACCCCGGATAAGAAAAAGCGGCTTTTCAAGCGATTGATCCCCACTTTACGTAAACACGTCCGCCTCGCTGTCCTTTCCGTGTTACTGATGATTCTGGTGGATCTTGCCGGTGTGCTCAAGCCATGGTTGATGAAAACCGGGATTGACCGCTTTGTTCGAAGGGGTGATATCCCGGGACTTACCCGCATCGGACTCATCCTTGCCGCTGTCCTGATTGCGGGCTTCCTGCTTCAGGTCATATTTACCATCACCGTTCAATACCTCGGCCAGCGACTCCTTTTTGACCTTAGAATGGAACTGTTTCAAAAACTCATGCGCCTCCCTGCATCCTATTTTGACAAAACCCCCCTTGGCAAAACCCTGACCCACATTACCAGTGATGTGGAGGCAATCCGGGAATTCATCTCTGACGGCATTGTCACAGTGACGGGGGATATCCTGAAAATTCTCTTCATCGCCGCCGCCATGGTCATGCTCAGCCCCAGACTGGCACTGGCCGCCTTTCTTACACTGCCCGTCTTTGTTATTGCCACCGGTATATTCCGTAAATCCATACGAAGCGGTTTTCGGGATGTGCGAAAAGCCAACAGTGACATCAACACCGTACTGACGGAAACCATCGGCGGCGCAAGGGAAATCCAGCTATTTCAGACAAAGGAAGAACGGGCGGCTGCATTCGAAGTCTGCAATCACAGCTACCTGTCTGCCTACCTGAGAGTAATTCAGGCCTATGCCCTTTATTTCCCGGTGCTGGAAATTGTTTCCAACGGCGGGATGATTCTGATTCTCCTCACTGCCCACTTTTTCATGGGAACCGCCCTTGAACCCGGTGTTATTTTCGCCTTTTTTGCCTACATCAACATGTTTTTCTTTCCGTTGAGGCAGATGGCGGAAAAATTCAACCTCTTTCAAGCCGCCATGGCTGCCACCGAACGGGTTTTTCACCTGCTGGACCAGCCGGAACAAATCAGTGAAGTGGCTGTCCCAGCCGAATTCCCCGAAACCGGCAAACTGGAAATCCAATTTCAGAACGTCACCTTCGGTTATGACCCTGCCCAGCCGATTTTGAAAAACGTCAGCTTTGAAATCCTGGCCGGTGAAAAAGTCGCCTTCGTTGGTGCCACCGGTTCCGGCAAAACCACCGTTATCAAACTCATCAACCGCCTCTACGATATCGGGGACGGAAAGATACTTATCAATGGCAGAGAAATCCGGGAACTGCCTGCCCGAAGCCTCCGGAAGCGGATTGCCACGATTCCCCAGGACCCCTTTCTCTTTACCGGCAGCATTGCGGACAACATCTCTCTACACCGCCCCGGCATTTCGGACAGTGACATTCGCCTGGCGGCGGAAAAATCCCGTGCCAGCCATTTTATCGAAACCCTGCCCAACAGGTTTGATGAAGCCATACTCGAATCCGGGAAACGGCTCTCTGCCGGGCAGAGACAGCTCCTGGCATTTACCCGGGCACTTACAAGTGAACCGGAACTGGTAATCCTGGATGAAGCCACCGCCAATATTGACTCTGAAAGCGAACACCTCATTGAGGCCGCCGTGGAAGAAATTACACGGGAGCGAACCGCCATCATTATTGCCCACCGCCTCTCCACCATCCGAAGAGTGGATCGGATTTTTGTCTTTCACAAGGGGAAACTGGTGGAATCCGGCACCCATGAAGAACTCCTGCAAAAAAACGGCCTGTATTGCAGATTCCTTCCGGAAAAGGAATAGGAGTAGGAAAAAACAGGGAACACCCCAATCCGAATCTTGCCCCCCACTCCTACTCCTACTCTTCAAAAAGACAACTCTTTACAAATTGACGGGAGAATGAGAAAGTATATCCAGTTAACCAAGGAGAGTGGAATATGAACGGGGAAGGTGAAAAGAAAAAGTTGGTAAAACGGCTTAAAATGCAGGTTCGGTTCAGCAAAGCCAGCAATTTCCAGCCGGGCCTGATAACAGAAATTTCCACAAGTGGCCTGACATTGCTCTGCAAAGAAAAACCGGAGAACCGGACCATTACACTGTCACTTGCTTACCAGTCCCTGACGACAGATATCGTCTGCGAGGCTTTAAGACAGAAAACCGTGGACATACACGGCCACACACTGAATCATCTGGAGTTAAAAATTGTTGCGGCACCCCTTTCTTACCTGGACATCGTCGATGCCATTGATGCACAGCAGGAACAGAGTACCGCCGCAGCACCAGCCGAACCTCCTGCTTCAAAAGATACAGAAGAAGAAATCATGGAACTGCTGCCGGAGGATCTTGAAGAGTAAACGGCACAGAAATAAAGATACACGTAAACGTGTGTACCCAATGGGGAGAGCAGGGAGTTGTTCATAAACAGTTAATCGCAACTCCCCTGCCCACCCATGAGGCCTATTGTGTCATTTCGTATTCACCATTCAGCGGATAAACATATTCTTTCCACACCTTCCGGTACTCTTCATCATTTCTTTCCGGTTTGATCAGCATAATCCCTTTACAGAATTCACGCTGGTCGTCCCCGGTCACATGAATATCATAAATTTGAAGGCCGAAAGACGCGAAGTCCCGAACCATAAAATCAAATATCTGGTTTACAACAGCTGAATCTATCCCAGATAATCTGCATTGTTCCAGGATGAGCTGTCCATATACTACAATTGAAAACATCTCTCCCACCGGCAGGGAAAATGACGGATCCGCGGCCTGCTCTTTATTGGGAGCAGCTTCCGTCAGCATCTGTTTGAAAATGTTGACTTGCTCCATAAAACGCGCCACATTGGGCAGATGCTTAAATGTTTCAAAAACAGGCCGGTAATCGTGAAAGCGAACCTTTCCCAGGCCCCGGGCCGGCCCCTGGTTAAAGAGATAAGTATCATCCCGGTCATCCAGTACCGGCAACACTTCGGGATATTCCTTCGGATTAAAAAAATAATTTTCGATAAATTTTCGGATTAACTGTACGTTCACATGTACAGTGCCTTCCAATTTGGACGGCCCCCAGATATCGGATACTCCGATGGAAAAGTAGGTGTCTTTCTCAAATCCTTTTGCGGCAATGATGTCCCACAGCAGGGCAATGACCTGCTCGGATTGCAGGGTTACTTTCATTTTGCTGGTGGGATTGTACAAAAGATACCGGCGGTCATCTGCAGACGCAAGTCGAAAGTAGTCGGTTGCCCGCCGCTGATAGAGTTTCATGGCAATCAAACGGAGCCAGGCATCCACAAATCCTTTTTGAACATGGGGCATGTCGGTAACCGGCTTTCCATACAATATCCGATTGGCCGCGTGGGTAATCGCTTCATAAAAACAATGTTCTACAAGGCCGATGGATGCCGGGCCGATGTTGAATTTTCCGATATTTACAGTGTTCAATGCGGCATCCCAGGCAGCCTGGCCCCGGATCAGAATATCTTCCTCTGAAATCGGATAGTCATGGAGGGCAAAATTTGCCACATATTCCTGATGATTTACCACATTTTTTTTCAATTCATACTGTTTGTGCTCAAAGTTGGTAACAAAGAATACATAATCACCGCTGCCGTCATCCATTTTCCCGAAAGTGGAGACCATGGCAGCTTCATTTCCGTTTCCAATATAATATTTCTCGCCGTTGGCAAGATAGGTTCCATCACCGACCGGGGTTAGTTTTGTTTCGGTGGAGTAGATGTCCGCGCCATGTTCTTTCTCAGACAGGCCGTAGGCAAAGATTGCCCCTTCCTTCAATAAACGGGCCGCCTTTTTTTTCGCCGCCTCGTTGTCACTCATCCAGATGGGGCCCAAACCCAGGATGGTCACCTGAAAACAGTACCAGTACCCGAACCCGTAAAATGCCAGAAGTTCACTGTATTCACTGTTCCTTGCCGTGTCCCAGCGACAGTCCGGATCTCCTCCGGCATATTGTTTCGGAGTCAGAAGTTTCGCAAAAATCTGTTCTTTTTTGAGAAAATCAAGAAATTCCCGGTACCAGATCCGCTGATTAAATTCTTCGATCAAACGGGTTTTCCCCATATTTTCAAAAAATGAAATAGTTTTGTCCATAATCGCCCGTGAACCCGCATCTGCCATCAAGGACTTAAATTCTTTCGGCTGTATCAGATCGTTCTGATTCAATGATTCCTCCTGCCGGACATTCCCCGGGAAATGTCCGTTTCGTTTTTTCAATGAAAGTGTAACACATAAAAAAAGCCCGCCTCCCGGCGGGCTTCCGCCAATTCACAAAAATGTTCAGTCTAAATTCGCCTGAGCGGCAGCGAGAATTGCCACCGGCACCCGGTATGGAGAACAGCTGACATAGTTCAATCCGACATTGTGGCAGAAATGAACAGATTTCGGATCACCGCCATGTTCTCCGCAGATTCCCAATTTCAAATCCGGCTTTACGCTCCGGCCCTTTTCACAGGCAATTCGTACCAGTTCTCCGACACCGGCCACATCAATGCTCTGGAAAGGGTCAAAGGGGAAAATCTTCTTGCTCAGGTAGTCACCGATAAAGGTTCCGGCATCATCCCTGGAGAATCCGAGACCCATCTGGGTCAGGTCGTTGGTACCAAATGAAAAGAACTGTGCAATTTCCGCAATTTCATCGGCAGTTACGGCTGCCCGGGGAACCTCAATCATGGTTCCCATCAGGTAGTCCACCCGTTTCCCCCGCTCTTCAAACACGGTTTCAATTTCCTTCACCAGAATCTCTTTCAAATAGGCCAGCTCGGATTTAAAGCCGACCAGGGGAATCATCACTTCGGGAACCGGGTTCACACCTTTCTCCTTACAGTTTACGGCTGCTTCGAAGATGGCTCGGACCTGCATCTTATAGATTTCAGGATAGGTAATACCGAGACGGCAGCCACGGTGCCCCAGCATGGGGTTCATTTCCATCAGGGACTCAATACGCTGCTGGAGGGCTTCAAGTTCCACACCAAGTTGTTCAGCCAATTCCCCCTGCGCTTCCGCTTCCTTCGGCAGAAACTCATGAAGGGGGGGGTCCAGGAGACGAACCGTTACCGGCAGATTGTCCATGGCGGTGAAAATGCCCTCGAAATCTTCCCGCTGCATTGGAAGAATTTTTGCCAATGCCTTTTCCCGTTCTTCGGTGGTTTTGGCAACAATCATTTCCCGAACGGCAAGGATACGGTCTTCGTCAAAGAACATGTGCTCAGTCCGGCAGAGTCCGATACCCTTCGCGCCAAGGCTCCGTGCGACTTCTGCATCGTGAGGCGTATCCGCGTTGGTTCGAACGCCCATGCGTTTTGCCTTTTCTGCCCAGCCGATAAGTTTGCTGAAATTCCGGTAAACAATGGAATCATCGGGATGGCCTTTGCCCTCCACAAGAATCTGAATGACTTCAGACGGCATGGTTTCTACGATTCCTTCCAGCACCTCACCAGTGCTGCCGTCAATGGAGATGTTGTCCCCCTCTTTCAGTGTCCGTCCACTGGCGGTGACGGTGCCTGCCGCATAGTCAATGTCCAACTCACCGCAGCCGACCACGCAGGGTTTCCCCATGCCCCGGGCCACAACCGCCGCGTGGGAGGTCATGCCGCCACGTGCGGTGAGAATACCCTCCGCTACGTCCATTCCCGCAAGATCTTCCGGGGAGGTTTCAAACCGCACCAGCACTACTTTCCCGGATGCTGACATTTCAATTGCTTTTTCCGCAGACAGGGCAATCCGGCCACTGGCAGCTCCCGGTCCGGCGTTGAGGCCTTTCGCCATCAAGCGCCCTTCCGCCAGCGCCGCCTTTTTGTTGTCTTCATTGAAAACCGGCGCGAGAAGCTGGGTAATGGCGGTGGGTTCCACCCGTTTCAACCCCTCTTCTTCCGTCAGCAGGCCCTCTTCCACCAGATCCACCGCAATGCGGATACTGGCAAACCCGGTCCGTTTTCCGTTCCGGGTCTGAAGCAGGTAAAGCTTCCCTTTTTCAATGGTAAATTCAAGGTCCTGCATATCCCGGTAGTGCGCTTCCAGTTTCTTATAGATCTCCACCAGTTCCTGGTAGATTTCCGGCATTTCCTCTTCCAGAGATTTCAACTCCGAGTCACCAGCCTGTTCCTTTGAGATGGGATGGGGCGTCCGGATTCCGGCCACAACATCTTCACCCTGCGCATTCACGAGAAATTCACCGAAAAAACGCTTCTCACCGGTTGCCGGATCACGGGTGAAGGCAACTCCGGTGGCACAATCATTCCCCATGTTACCGAATACCATGGATTGAACGTTGACGGCAGTCCCCCAGTCATCAGGAATGTGGTTGATTCTACGATAGGTAATGGCCCGGTCATTGTTCCAGGAACCAAATACCGCACCAATGGCTTTCCACAATTGTCTCACTGGTTCCTGGGGAAACTCTTCCCCGGTCTTCTTCTTAAATACTGCCTTGAACTGCGAAACCAGCTCTTTGAGGTCATCGGCACTTAAATCCGTATCCTGAGCCACGCCCCGGTCCTTTTTCATTGCGGTCAATAGAGACTCAAAATGTTCCGAGTCCATGCCCATGACAACATTCCCGAACATCTGGATAAAACGACGATAAGAATCAAATGCAAAACGCTCGTTTCCGAAAGCCGCAGCCAACCCCTGAACCGACTGGTCATTGAGCCCGAGGTTCAACACTGTGTCCATCATCCCAGGCATGGAAACCCGTGCGCCGGAACGGACGGAAACCAGCAGAGGATTGTTGATGTCGCCAAAGGTTTTCCCAAGCTCTTTTTCAAGTCTCGTTAGATTTTCCTTAACTTGTTCTTCCAGTCCGTCCGGATATTGCCCATTGTTTTTGTAATAATGAACACAAGCCTCTGTTGAAAGGGAAAATCCCGGCGGTACCGGAACGCCGAGGTTGCACATCTCCGCAAGATTGGCTCCCTTTCCGCCCAACAGATCCTTCATCCCGGCATTGCCTTCCGCGCCCTGCTTTGAAAAATAATATACGTATTTTTTCATTCCTTATCCTCCTGAATACTTGTGATATAACGATTTAAAGCCATTGTCAGCTGGGACTTGGCCGCCTCCCCAATGGGAAGCTCAATTAGAACATTCTCCTGAGCTTCGCGCAATGAAATCATCAGCATCGAGCGATTCCCAACAGTTCGCTCCACCCGCTCTGCATGGAAATAGGGAACATAGTGAGTATTTCGGTTCCCGACCATGCTGATTCCCTGGTTTGTTACGATGACAGCAGCGCTGAATCGCTTGACCTGACGGCCGTTCCGGAAAACCCGGATTCTTGGAAGTTTTCGCAGCCACCTGGACTGCACACTGACAAGAAGAAGCGGTTCTTCCTTCGCAAACATGTCCCGCACTTTTGAGACATTCATATATCCCGCCAGCTCGCCGCTGTTCAACATCCGTTTCAATTCATCCGCCGGATTCGGGCCAGCCTGTGTGTTCAACGCGTACCCACAGGCACCGCACTGTTTCCTCGCAGGGGGATTGTGCGCCCCACAGAAAGGACATTCTACCATTAAAATCTTTCCACAGAAAGAGCAGAGGGTTGAACCCGGTTTATTCAGAACACCGCAATGGATACATTGAATTGCACTTGGCGTTACCTTCTTGTCAATCAAAAAATTACAATTCGGGCAATAAATCAGGCCATCGTCAATCAAAGACTCGCAAAAGGGACATTTCTGCTTCTTTACTTCACTGGCATCCAGTCTGTCGTCATTCAGGTAATTGAAATAATGATAGCTCTCCCCACCCTTGTTCATGTCTCCACAAGCCTCAGACACCTCGGCGAAATCAATCTTTTTAGAATACATGGAATGGCCGATTACCAGTGTCAGGTCTGAAATAGACAAAATCACCCGGGGACATCCCTCGGAGAAATTGTAAATCCCTTTCAGGGCTGTTTCACTGAAAATCTTTGAGCTGTCCCCCCCGCAAAGTTGAATCCGATGGGCAACCAGTCGTTTTGTATCTGCAAAATCAAGATTACGAAGAAAAAAGCGTACCGGCAGCCGTTGCCAGAACTCCGGCATGTTTCGGATAGCCGGTTCCAGCGGTTTCTGGCCGGAAAGGATGAAACTCAACAGAAAATTGCCCTTGTAAACCAGATTCATCAAAATACGAAGTTCCTGCAACATTTCCGGATTATGTGCCAGCATCTGCCCTTCATCTATCACAACAATACATTTCACATCATTTTCATTCAATTCTGTGAGCTTCTCCCGCATATTATTGAGGATACTGATTTTATCTGAGGTATCAAACTCATCCACCCCGAACTGCCGCGCAATTTCCCCCAGCATTTCATTCACAGAAAGAGTCGGATGGTCCAGAAATGCAATGCGAACATCGGAACCGACATCTTCTTCAATGGTCTGCATGAATTTGTTCAGGAGTGTTGTTTTCCCATCTCCCGCATTTTCAGAAATGAGGAGTGCACCCCCTTTCCCCGAAACAACGGCAAATTTCAGACGCACCAGGCACTCCTGATGCTGCTTGCTCATGTAAATCATTGACGGGTCCGGCGCCAGAGCAAAGGGATACTTTTTCAGCCCCCAATATCGAAGATAAGCGGGGAGCTTCTTAGTCTTTTTCTCCTCACTTTCTGATTTTTCCAACCCCTGTTCTTCCTGTCCTTGAAGCTCTTCCAAAAATATTCTCCTCTTCTGTCAGATAGCCATTATAGCGCAGATCATACACTTTCATTCAAACGCGCTACCGGCCGGATGTTGATTTGTTTCCGAATTCTTCACATAATTTATGAAAGTGATAGCGGAACGAACGGAACGTCATACCGAGAAGGGTAGCCGCCTCATTCATTTTTCCTTCACATTTTTCCATCGCCTTAAGCATATATAGATAACGTATCTGACGGAGTTCCCTCTCTACATCCAGTCCATTATCGGAAAGCGCAACCTCGGAAAGTCTGGCAGGCCCGTGGTTTATCTCCTCCGGAAGGTGTTCCGGCATCACAATTTCTCCAGGGGAAAATGCCAGGATTCTTTCAATTACGTTCTCCAACTCCCGTATGTTTCCGGGCCAATTGTAATTCTCCAGCCGTCCCAATGCCTCCGGACTAAGGCGGGGCGGGATCTTTCCAAGGCGTTTGCTTATTTTGTCTACAAAATGCTCAGCCAACAGTGCAATGTCTTTCCGTCGTTCCCTGAGGGGTGGTAATTGCAGTTGAAACACATTGATTCGAAAAAACAGATCCTGACGAAACTTTTTTTCCTGAATCAGGGATTCCAGGTCTCGGTTGGTTGCCGCCACAATTCTTACATCCACACGGATGTCCCGCTCTCCACCAACACGTCGGATAACAAACTCCTGCAATACCCGAAGTAGTTTGGACTGCATACTCATCGGCATTTCACCAATCTCATCCAGAAATAATGTCCCACCGTCTGCCAGCTCGAAAAGCCCCTTTCTTGAAGAAACGGCACCGGTATAAGCTCCTTTTACAACACCAAACAACTCTGCTTCCAGCAGCGATTCCGGGAGTGCCGCACAATTTACCGACAAAAACCGCTTTTCAGCGCGTTTACTGTTTTTGTGAATTGCTTTAGCCACAAGTTCCTTCCCCGTTCCACTCTCACCGGTGATAAGAACCGCGAGATCTGTGGGAGCCGCCTGCTGAATCATATGCAGAAGATTTTGAATTCCGGGGCTTTTTCCGACAATTCCACCACTGTCCACATCTTCCATCAACTGGTGCTTTAAGGTTTTTACATCTTCCCGCATGGCACGGTTGGACAATATTCTTTCAACAACAATCCTCAGCTCTTCAATGTCAAATGGTTTCATCAGATAATCAGCTGCACCGAGTTTCAACGCCTGAATCGCTGAAGTAGCCGAAGCAAAAGCGGTCATAATCACAAAGTCAGATTGACACCCCCGGTTACGGGCCTCTTGAAACATGTCCAGCCCAGACAGGCCCGGGAGTTTCAAATCTGTTATTACGAGGTCAAATTCGTTCTTATCAATAAGTTCCAAGGCATCTTCAGCCGTTTCTGCCTGCCGGATTTCCCCGACCTTTTCACGTAATGCCTGGGCCATTACCAACAGCAGGCTTCTTTCATCGTCAACGATGAGTACTCGGCATGCATTCATTACATCTGTCATTGCGCACACCTGTCACATCGTGGAATCATAATTGAAAAAACCGCACCTTCTCCAAAGGTACCGCCAGCCTCAATCCGGCCACCCATGTCTTCCACGATACTTTTCGAAATGGAAAGCCCAAGCCCAAAGCCTTTGGCAAAGGTTGAATAATAGGGTTGAAATATCTTTTCCCGAATTTCTTCCGGAATCCCCCTGCCACTATCCGAAATTCGTATGGTTATTTCGGGGAAATCCAGATCAATATCTACACTAATCTGTTTTTTCTCCTGATATTGAACAGCTTTTTCAGCGTTTTTCAAAATATTCCAGATGACTCGTTTGAATTTTCCCCGTTCACACTTTGCCCATGCTTCACCTTTGTACACCTCAGGTGAGACTGCCAACTCGATCCCATCTTTGCAGCCCTTTTCGAACAAATTGCTTACTTCCGCCACCAGTTTACAGATGTCGGCTGGTTCAACTGTGGAGCCCTCCCCGCGGGTAAAGCTCAAAAAATCCTGTATTGTAGTTCCCAGTCGGGAAATTTCCTGCTGAATAATCTCAAACAATTCCTGACTTTCCCGGTTCATATTTTTTTCCCTCAGCAGTTGCACAGCACCCTGAATTGAAGCCAATGGATTTCGAATTTCATGAGCAATTCCAGCTGCCATTTCCCCAAGGGACATGAGACTGTTCTTAAAGAGGACACTCTTTTCCATCGCCCGCCATTCCGTCAGATCCCGAAACAGGATTAGCAGGCCGATAAATTCCCCCCCGGAATACATCTTCGTCATGTTCAGGCCGATGATTGTCCCATTTTCAAATTCATACTCTCCCCGCTGCATTCGGGCATCATCCGATTCAAGGAGTATATCCGCCACAGGGAGAAATTCATTAATATCATTGTTCATCAATCTCGCCTCATCGAAAAGATCTTGCTGCTCAAGGAATTCACGGGTGGCATTGTTCACAAACGTCACCTGAAAATTTGCATTTGTTGTCAGCATTGCGCTGGGAATTGAATCCACAATCTGGTTTTTCAGCCGGGTAATTTCCTGCAATCGCTTTTCTTTCACTTCCACCTGCCCGGTGAGCCTTCGGACACGAACAGACAAAACACCAATGACCAGGGAAACAAGGAAAATCGCAACAAAATTGACACCGATAACATATGGCATCCGGGTTTCAGTCAACACCCGACTTCCCATGAGGGGGATGAAGGCAAAATATTCCAGAAGCAAAAGCAAAGAAAAAAGCCCGATAGCTGTTGCAGCGAGAAAATGGAGATTGTCCCGTCTCAAATAAAAGCCGCCAAAGATAACCAGTACCAGGTACAGGAATTGAAACTGGCTATCCTGGCTCCCTGTCAGATACACCACAAGGGTAATAAACACCGCATCCGAAATCAAAAGAAGAAGATAATTTCGTCTGATTCCGGTAAGAAAAAAGAGAACCATTATGAAAATGTAGAACAGAAAAAGAATCACAATCAGCGAAAAATTCGCCAATTCAGGTTCGGAAAGCTTCAGGAGCGAAATGATAACCAGAATCAGCAGCGCCGTTAAAACCCGGGATAGAAAAAAGCGCAATCCGGAAATGTCCTCTCCCACCGCCTTTCTTCTTTTATTTCCTGTGCCAGACATCTTTCAGCTACCCGGCTTCCTGCCCCTTTTCAGGGGGGAAACTTCCAAGGTGCACGGAACCCTACTTGACCAGGGTAATGATTTTGAAGATCGGTAGATACATGGAGACCACGATACCACCAACCAGTCCGCCGAGGAACATAATCATCACCGGTTCCATCAGGGACATGAGACTTGCAACCGCGGTATCCACTTCATCTTCATAAAAATCAGCAATCTTGGACAACATGGTGTCCAAAGCCCCGGTGGATTCTCCGACCGTGACCATCTGGGTAACCATGGGGGGGAAAGCCCCTGAGTCCTTTAACGGATCCGAAACCGTCTTCCCTTCCTCGACCGATTTCCGAGTGGAAAGAACTGCGTCTTCGATAATGGCATTACCGGACGTCTTCGCGGTAATGTACAGGCCTTCCAGGATTGGGACACCGGAAGAAACCAGAGTAGACAAGGTCCGACTGAACCGGGCAACTGCAATTTTGCGCAAAATGGTTCCCAGAATGGGTGCTTTCAGCAGAAGTCCGTCAATCATGTGGCGCCCGCCATTTGTTTTATAGTATTGTCGAAGGCCAATAACCATCAAAACGACAAAGACAATCAGCAGCCAGCCAAATGAAACCATAAAGTGGGACATGGCGACAACAATCCGTGTCGGGAGCGGCAGCTCCGCACCCATGCTTTTGAACATGCCTGCAAAAGCGGGAATAACTTTCCAGAGAATAACAGCCACAATGATAATGGCAAAGGAAAAGACTGTAGTGGGATAGACCAATGCAGATTTCACTGCAGCCCTCAATTTATATGCCTTTTCAATGTAGACAGAAAGGCGCTGCATAATGATATCCAGAATACCACCAGCTTCACCAGCCGCAATCATGTTGACATACAGGTTATCAAAGGCCTTCGGGTGCTTCTCCATGGAATCCGCCAGCGTCATTCCGGTTTCCACATCTCCCCGGATTTCAAAGAGCGTTTTCTGGAAAAACTTATTTTCCTGTTGAGAAGCCAGGGCCTCAAGACATTGAACGAGGGGAAGCCCGGCATCAATCATAACGGAAAACTGTTTGGTAAAAACGGCCAGGTCCTTTACTGATACGCTGCCGCCGCCGAAGGAAAGTTTGGAAAGCCCGGTGGCCTCTTTTTCCTTAATGGCAGTAACTACAATGTTCTGTTTCCTCAGAAGGGCAATGGCCTCTTCACGATGCATCGCCTTGATTTCTCCCGTCCGTGCTTCACCGGATCGGGTTCTTCCTGTGTATTCAAAAAGCATACATCCCTCCTGACTTATGTGTATTTAATCTTTGGATTTCTTTTTGGCCGGTCTGCGGTCGGTTTCATGTCCACCGCTCCGACTCCTCTGTTCATCATATCAATGAGCTCTTCCTTATTGGAAGAGCGGGCAACTGCCACTTCTTTGGTGATTTTTCCCTGAAAATATAAAGATGCCAATGATTGGTTAAACGTCATCATGCCATGCTTCAACTGGCCGGTTTGCATTGTCGCGTAGATCTGGTGAATTTTGTCTTCCCGGATCAGGTTTCGAACAGCGCTATTGGGAATCAAAATTTCCATCGCAAGACATCTGCTCTTCCCATTAGCAGTCGGTAGCAGAGATTGGCAGAGTACAGCTTCCAGAACAAAGGAAAGCTGGGTACGGATCTGAGTCTGTTGATGGGCCGGGAAAATATCAATGACGCGGTTGATAGTCTGAACCGCTGAATTCGTATGCAAGGTTGCAAAGGTCAAGTGGCCGGTTTCCGCAATTGTCAAGGCGGTTTCAACTGTTTCCAAATCTCTCATTTCACCCACAAGGACGACGTCCGGGTCCTGCCTCAGGGCAGCACGGAGTGCC
>Ga0190303_1000373_pt1 | contig 18690 bp, 17 predicted proteins | sample 48700701_MG_FD_161672 | JGI IMG/M metagenome (GOLD analysis project Ga0190303, IMG submission 161672) | Hydrothermal vent sediment bacterial communities from Southern Trench, Guaymas Basin, Mexico - 4870-07-0-1_MG | ecosystem: Environmental > Aquatic > Marine > Hydrothermal vents > Sediment ... | reverse complement strand
GTAACCGCAATTGAGTAGAACTCCCCAACGGCATTATCTCCTTTTAAGATACAGCTTGGGTATTTCCATGTAACGGCACTTCCAGTTTCAACTTGTGTCCAAGAAATTTTGGCATTTTTTTCAACTAAACCTCTTTTAGTTACAAAATTATAAACTCCTCCTTTACCATTTTTATCTCCAGGAAACCAGTTTTGAACGGTTGAGTATTTTATTTCAGAATCATCTAATGCAATTAATTCTACAACAGCAGCGTGTAATTGATTTTCATCTCGTGCAGGTGCTGTACAACCTTCTAAATAACTTACATAGCTGCCTTTGTCAGCAATTACTAGAGTGCGTTCAAATTGCCCTGTTCCTCCTTCATTAATTCTAAAGTAAGTTGAAAGTTCCATTGGGCAAGTAACACCTTTTGGAATATAACAAAATGAACCATCAGAAAATACAGCTGAATTTAAAGCTGCATAAAAATTATCGGTTGTAGGAACAATAGTTCCCAAGTATTTTCGAACTAATTCAGGATGTTCTTGAATAGCTTCAGAAATAGGCATAAAAATAATACCCTTTTCGTTTAGTGTCTTTTTAAATGTAGTAGCTACAGAAACTGAATCTATTACAATATCAACGGCCACATTAGACAAACGTTTTTGTTCATCAATAGAAATACCTAGTTTTTCAAATGTTTTTAATAACTCAGAATCAACCTGATCTAAACTATCTAATTTTGGTTTTTGAATAGGTGCAGAATAGTAACTAATATCTTGAAATTTGGGGTTTTTATAATTTACATTGGCCCAATCTGGCTCTTTCATTGCTTTCCAAACTTTGAAAGCCTCTAAACGCCATTTAGTCATCCATTCAGGTTCATTTTTCTTTTTAGAAATTGCAATTACAACTTCTTCATTTAAACCCACAGGAAATTTATCCGCTTCAATATCAGTATAAAAACCGTACTCGTATTCTTTAGTTTCGAGCTCTTTTTTTAAATCGTCTTCAGTAAATTTGTTCATTGTAATAATTTAAAGTGAAAAACTTTCACCACAACCACAAGTACGTTGTGCATTTGGGTTATTAAACACAAATCCAGTTCCGTTTAATCCACCTGAGTATTCTAAAGTTGTTCCAACTAAGTATAAAAAGCTTTTTTTGTCAACTATAATTTTTACATCATTGTCTTCAAAAATTGTATCATCTTTTTGTTTTTCTTTATCAAATGTTAATTCATATGAAAGTCCTGAACATCCACCACTTTTAACTCCGACTCTAACAAAATCATTAGCAGGATTAAAACCATCATCATTCATAAGTTCAACAACTTTCTTTTTTGCTATGTCTGAAACTTTAATCATATTGCTTAAGTAGATTAATTCTAAATAAGTGCAAATATAGCTACAAATTATGGTTTTAGAAATCTTTTTTATATGAATAAAATTAATAGTGTTATAGTTGTTACCTATAAACTTTTATCTTTGCAAAATGATAGAAGATAAAAATCAAGCACGTACAAGTTTAAAGGAATTAGGTGAATTTGGATTGATAAAACACTTAACACAAAATTTTAAAATTCAACATAAATCCACTATAAAAGGGGTAGGAGATGATGCTGCGGTATTAGACATGAAGGGAATGAAAACTCTGGTTACGACAGATTTATTAATTGAAGGTGTACATTTTGATTTAAGTTATATGCCGTTAAAACATTTAGGGTATAAAGCAGTAATGGTAAATTTATCTGATGTGTATGCAATGAATGGAAATGCTACTCAAATTACCGTTTCAATAGCTGTTTCAAATCGTTTTTCGTTAGAGGCATTGGAAGAATTATATGAAGGAATTCATTTAGCTTGTAAAGGATATAATATAGATTTAATTGGAGGAGATACCACTTCTTCAACAACAGGTTTATTAATTAGTATTACTGCAATAGGAGAAATTAATAAAGATGATGTTGTTTATAGAAATACTGCAAAACCAAATGATTTGTTAGTAGTAACAGGAGATTTAGGAGCGTCATATTTAGGACTACAAGTTTTAGAGCGTGAAAAACAAGTGTTTCAAGTAAATCCTGATTCTCAACCCGATTTAACAGATTATAGCTATTTAATTGAACGACAATTAAAACCTGAAGCAAGAAAAGATATTGTGAAATTATTGAAAGATTTAGACGTTAAACCAACTTCTATGATTGATATTTCTGATGGTCTTTCTTCTGAAATATTACATATTTGTACACAATCTAAAGTAGGTTGTAATTTGTACGAAGATAAAATTCCATTAGACCCACAGGTAATTTCTGCATGTGAAGAATTTGATTTAAATAGTACTACCGTAGCACTTAGCGGAGGTGAAGATTATGAATTGTTATTTACAATTTCGCAAGAAGATTTTCCTAAAATTAAAGCCAATCCGCACTTAACAGTTATCGGCCATATTGTAGATGAAAGTGCCGGTGTAAATTTAGTAACAAGAGCAAATCAAGAAATAAAATTATCAGCTCAAGGTTGGAATTCATTGAAATAAACTCAGCTAAAATTGGTAGCCTTATAAAGGTATAATTAATTATTTTTGAAGCGCATTTAATTTTTAGATGAAATTCAAAACCATTGATTACATAATATTTTAAAAACTACAAAGGTTTTAATAACTAGAATTAGTCTAACTTTTAGACTAATATTATTTCTTTTAAATTCCACTTTGTGAGCTGATTACATTGCTCATATTACATTTTTTTTAAAACATAAACTAAAAAAGACAAAAAAGTCTTTGTTAGTTTATGTTTTAAAATTACATTTGTTTTTATTTAGACTAAATAAAAATAAGAAAAATATGAAGAAAATTTATGTGTTAGTATTAATGGTTGTGTTTACCATAGTTTCATGCAATCAAGGACCGAAAAAAAGTACTGAAAAGGTTTCAGAAAAGAAAGTGGGAATACTTTTAGTAAACCACGGTTCACATTCAAAAAAATGGAGAGAATTATTATTAGACGTAGAAGATGCTACCAAGGACTCTATATTAAAACATCAAGATATCAGTGGTGTCAAAACTGCATTTATGGAATATACTGAGCCATCAATAGCAACACAAATGAAAGCATTTGATGAAGAAGGTTATGATGAAGTAGTGGTTGTACCAATATTTTTAACAGTAAGCTCGCATTATTCGCATGACATACCAGTAATTCTTGGGTTGCAAATTGATGATAAAATTAAAGAGCAACTTAAAAAAGAAAAAATAGAAGTTTATAAAGCCAAAGCAAGAGTTAGCATTGCACCGCCATTAGATTATACCACTATTCTAAAGAAAAATATAGAGCGAAGAGTTAAATCTTTAAGTGAAGATCCTAAAAATGAAGGAGTTCTTTTAGTTGCTTATGGAGATAAGAAATATAACCAGCAATGGGAAGAAATGGTTGAAGAAATTGGTAGTTATTTACAAATAAAAACAGGACATAATAGTATTGCATATTCTTGGTGTGGTCATTTAGTAAGCTATTCTAGTCAGCCAACAAAAGATGGAATTAATAAATTACACGAGTTAGAAGATACTGTAATAGTAATACCAGTATTAGTTGCTAACGATCCATATTTTCAAAATGATATTATACAAACAGCAGTTGATGAAGTTGAAAATTCAGCTAGTGTAAAATATATTCAAGATGCGATATTACCAGATGATAATCTTAATAATTGGGTTATTTCAATTAGTTATAAAACTGTAGACAACTAAAGTTTAATGCACTTTTTTAGTTATTACATACGAATTATTTTAACAACTATTGTTGTAGGTTTTTTCTTATTCTTTTGGATAAAGGGCCCGTTTTTAAGTGGAATTAATTTTATTGATAATGAATTAGTATTTAGTGAATATTCAATTCCTAAAATTATAGGAAGTAAGAAAGAAACTAAAAGTTTTGGAACAATAAAAACGGAAGAAAGTAGCCATAGTTATGGTAATAGATTGCTTTCAAAAAAACAAAATAAAATAAAATCAACAGGTTTAATAAATTCAAAGGCTTCTGTAAATGTTGATATTTCAGCTTTTAAAGAGCAGTTTGAAACCCATTTAAAAAAAGTAAATTTACCTAAAGCTTCTATTATAACTGTTTTAGGAAAACCTTTGGCTTTGTTTAAAAAAGACAAATCGGTTTATTTAGAAACAAGTGTTTATCCTCATCATATTAGAGGGTATGCTGGGAAGATAGATTTAGGAATTCATTTAAATAAGTATGGTGAAATTCAAGAAGTTTATCATTTGAAATCAGATGAAACGGAAAGTTATCTTAAAAAAATAGTTAATAAGGGATATTTTGATCAGTATAAAAATATCTCTATAAATAAGGAAACAAATTTAGATGCTATAACTGGAGCAACTATTACTTCAGAAGCAATTGCTAAAATAGTTACAGTTGTTGTTGAAGAAGCTAAAGCAAGTACTATATTAAACTATGTAGATGTTAATGATGATGAGGCTTTTAGTATTAATGCGAAGCTTAATAAATGGTGGATATTACACATAAGCCTTATTGGATTTTTCTTTCTATTTAATTTCCAAAATAAGTTTAAAAAAACAAAAAATTCTGTGCTAATTGTAAATGTTTTATCTGTTTTATATATAGGTTTTTTCTTAAATAATTCATTCACTTATGTAACATTTATTCATCCTTTTGTTGGTACAAGTATTTCTATGTTTGTTGGAATTTATGCGTTGCTAACCATATTAGGAAGTATTTGGGGCAAAAATTTATACTGTAAGTTTATTTGCCCTTATGGAAATGCACAAAAGTTATTGTTAAAAATTACCCCTACAAAATGGCAAACTAAATTTTTTATACCTAATAAATGGGTAAAACGGATAAGAGACGTACTTGCTATTATACTAATTGTTGGCGTTTTAATCGGGTTAAGAAATTGGAATAATTATGAATTATTTCCAGATTTATTTGGAATGGAATTCTTTTCTAGCGGGTTTATAGTATCGTTTGGAATTGTATTAATAAATATTAAATACCCTTTAATTTGGTGTAGAATGTTGTGCCCAACTGGAGCCGTGCTTGATGCTGTTCACAAAGTTTCGAATAATAAATTAAAATGGTAAAAAAATTTAACCACCTATTTAGAATAAGACTAAATAAAAATAATATGAATAAAAAATTACTATTACCTCTTCTGAATATTTTGGCAGTGATTCAAATAAATGCTCAAGAAGTAAAAAATATAGATTCAATAAATAACTTAGAGGAAGTTGTAATTACTGCAACAAAAACAGTGAGAAGTTTACATTCAATTTCGGTTCCCACAACGGTAATTAGCGGGTTAGATATTCAAAAGAGTGGTATTACAGATTTACAAAATATTTTAATTGAAGTTACAGGGTTAGATGTTGTGAATGATCACGGTGCAGGATTACAAATTCAAGGTCTTAATTCTGATTATATTTTGATATTAATTGATGGAGAACCTTTGGTTGGAAGGGTGTCAGGAACATTAGATTTAGATAGGATTCAAATAGGTAATGTTGAGCAAATTGAAATAGTAAAAGGACCCTCGTCTAGTTTGTACGGTTCAGAAGCCTTGGCAGGTGTTGTTAATATTATTACCAAAAAACAAAAAAAAAGTGGTGCAGAGGTGTTTACAAAATATGGAACAAATAACGAATGGAATTCATTCATAAATGGAACTTTTGTTGCAGGAAAGTTTAGAGCAAATGCACATTTTAACCATTATCAAACTAATGGTTATGATTTAGATGGAGCAACTGTAGTAAACCCGTATAACAACCAAACATACCGTTTAAAATTAAATTATGCTTTTAGTAAAGGAGTAAGTTTGGGATTAAATACTAGATATTTTGAAGAAAAATCAGATAATAATTATAATCTAAATTTAGATTCTTATACTTTAAAAAGTAACATATCAGATGTTACATTCAATCCAAAATTAAAATTTAAAATAGGTAATTCACTTTCAAATCAATTGAAATTTAATTATACCAATTATAAAACAAATGAGAATGAGCGCTTGGATGCAACAAATGAAACTTCGTATAGTTCATTTTATGATGAAGATTTGAAACAAGCAGAACTACAATCTGATTATAGAATAAGTAATAAGCATCATATAGTTTTTGGTTTAGGTTTTATAGATGAAGGTATAAGTACAACACGCTTATCAGATGAATTAAAACATACAGCAAACAATAAATATGGTTTAATAAATTACGAATGGGATATTTCAAAAAAAGCGAACGTAATTGTTGGAGCTAGATTAGATAAACATGATTTGTATACTGTACAATTTAATCCAAAATTTTCAACTTTTTATGAGGTGTCATCAAGTTTAAGTTTTAATGCCAGTATAGGAACAGGTTTTAAAAAACCAACCTTTCAACAATTGTATTTAAACTTCACCAATCCATCTGTAGGTTATACGGTTTTTGGAACAACTTATGTTGAAGAGGGGATGCAACAGCTAATTGATGCAGGTGAAATTAAACTCGATGAAAATACAAATGAACCAATTTTATATGATGATTATTACACAATTGTAGAGAATAATGGTAAAATAGACCCTGAAACATCCACAGGAATTAATGTAGGATTTAAAATAAAGCCAATCAATAATGTATCTATAACAGGAAATCTATTTAGAAACGATTTAGAAAACTTGATAGAATCTTCAGCTATTGCATTAAAAGAGAATAATTCGTTTGTGTATTCGTACATGAATTTAAAAGAAGTTTACTCACAAGGAATTACGTTAGATGTAAAATACCGCATAAATAATAACATAAGATTATCTGCAGGTTATCAATATTTAGATGCAAAAGACAAATTAATTGAAGATGAATTTAAAAATGGATTACGTTTTGCTAAAGATGAAAACGGAGTTTCTTATAGATTAAAATTAAGTGATTATGGAGGTTTATTTAACCGCTCTAAACACAGTGGTAATTTTAAGTTAAGCGTTAACAATATTGCTTTTGGTATAGCAAATAATACGCGATTAATTTATAAAGGAAAATATGGCTATGCCGATTTAAATGGAAGTGGAGCTTTAGATAATGATAGCGAATATATTAACGGGTATTTTTTGTTAAACACCAATTTTACAAAACATTTTTTAGATAAAAAACTTACGTTGAATGCCGGCGTAGAAAACTTATTAGACGAAACAAATAGTTATATCTCGTCTATATCAGGGAGAATTATATATACATCAATAAACTATAAATTTTAAAATTATGAAGAAAATCAATTTACTATTAGTACTAGCATTTTTAACTTTCACAGCCATTTCTTGCGATAGTGATGATGACGAAGATTTATCACGAATTACATTTGAAGGAGCTTTTAGTCGAGAGTTTGACGTAGAAGGGTTTCAACAAAGAGCCACTTACACTATTAATCAAGATAATATTTCTTATGAATTAACTGGAGGGATAGGACAGGCGAGTTACACAATAGAAAAAGAGTATTTCTCATCAAGTGAGAACCGATGGGTAGGTTATAGAGAAAGTAATTCTACATTTTATATTGTATTTTTTAAGGATATTTCAGATTCTGAATTTTCGCTATATAAGAAAGAAGTTTCTTCTTTAGCGGAAGGAAAAACAGAACCAATACCATTAGCAAATGATACAGAAAATCATGGATGGAATATTTATAAAAAGGACTTACCAATTAGTGGTAGAGTTTCAAACTTAAATGCACCAAATGATACAATAGATTATACACAAAATCCTCCGGTTGTTTCAGAAGTAAAACCTTTTCACTATTTCAGTTTTGAAGAAGGCGTAGAAGTAACAGAGAATGAAAGTTGGGATATTGCTTTTAAAGGAACAACAATTATTACAAATTCAGGAGTAAGTGGTTCTGGTGATGCCGCATCAATTATTTTAAATGGAACTTTTGCAGAGATATTAGAAGCACCAGAAGATTCAGAATTTAGTCAAGATTCTGAAACCGTACTAGCAATACCTAGTGGAAGTGGAAATGGTTGGTATAATTACAATGGAGCTACACATCAAATTACACCTATCCCAGGTAAAATTATTGTAGTAAAAACCAATAATGGAAATTATGCCAAAATAGAAATAGTGAGTTATTATAAAGATTTAACAACTGCAGAATCTCCATACTATACATTTAACTATATGTATCAACCAAATGGTTCAAAAGCATTAGAATAATTCTAAGGTTATTCTAATTATTCATTTAAAACCCTAAGGCTACAGACAGAAGTCTTAGGGTTATAAAAAAAAGGAAATGAAACATTCAACAGAAATTATTAATCAATCAGAAAATGGAAGGTTAATTTATTGTAAAACTTGTGAAAATTTTCAACTAGATTATAAAGTAGCTCAATTTACGCTAACAAATAAACAATTAGCTTACCTAATTGAGTGTATTGATAATCTAATGAATAAATATAAGAATGTAGATTTACATCAAATTCCTAAATTATTAATTCCAACTTTAGTAAGGAAACAATATTTAAATCTAACCTATTCAGAATTAATAGAGCTAAATAAATTAGTAACTGGTGAAAAATCAACCACTGAAAGTTTGACTTATAAATTTTCTATTAATTAATTTGTTTAGCATTATTTTTGATAAATTTCTTAAAAAGTAAATAATGAAGAAAATAGGAATGCTAATTATTTTTTGTTTAGGATTTGTTCAAATAAACTATTCGCAACAAAAAATATTTGAAAAAGTAAAATCAAAACACTTTAAAAATATGTATAAAATAAACAATGTTTTATACAGAGCTGAACAGCCAAGTAAAAAAGGCTTTTTAGAATTAGAAGCTAATGGTTTTAAAACTATTTTAAATTTAAGGAGATTAAAAAATAACACTAAAAAAGCCAAAAGAACACATTTAAAATTAGAGCACATTCCAATTAAAACTAAAGGGTTAAATGAAGAAGAAATTGTACAAGTTCTAAAAATTATTAATAAAGCAGAACAACCTATTTTAGTACATTGTTGGTACGGCTCAGATAGAACAGGAACTATTATTGCAGCGTATAGAATTATTGTTGAAAATTGGTCTAAAAAAGATGCGATTGCAGAATTTACAAATGAGGTTTTTGGCTACCATAAAAAAAGGTATCCTAATCTCTTAAAATTATTAAAAAATTTAGATGTAGATGCTATAAAAAAGCAATTAAATCTTAAACAAGAATAAATATTGTGAATAATTATTGAAAAACATAGAAACAAAACTACTTTCTATGATTGACATTTTTGACGGGTTTTCTTCTGAAATACTTTATAACTGTACGCAATCTTAAGCTGGATGTAATTTATACGAAGATAAAATTTCTTTAGATAGGTAAATTTATTTACACTTTTTAATAAATAGCAAAAGTGATTGAATAAGTTCTGCCTCATTTTCAATATGACTCATATGTCCATCAGGAAATTCAACAACGATTACTTTAGTATTTTTAGTTTGTTTAATTAAACTTGCATATTCTAGAGCAGGATCTTGCTTTCCTATAACCATTTGAATTGGAAATTTAGCATTTTTATATATTGAAGTAAGATTTTCTCTAATTTTCATTCCTTCTAAAGAAGCTATAATTCCTTGAGGTGAAATAGGTAAGGCTTCATTAGTGATTTCTTTAATTTCACTAGTAAAAATATGCCTATTTTTTTCTGAAAAAAGCATAGGAATTGCTACACGTACAAAAGTTGTATGATGTTGTTTTACTGCTTTAATTGCTCTATTTCTGTTTAATTTTTTTTCATCTGAATCAGGTAATGCAGTAGAATTTAGCAAGCACAAACCCTTTATTGCTGAAGGAAATAATTTTGCAAAAGCCAGCGCAATATACCCTCCCATACTATGGCCAACTAAAATATATTTCCGTAACCTTAAATGATTTAAAACGGCTTTAACCAAGTAGGCTTGATCTTCCATTGTATGAATATAGCCATGATTTTCAGTATTACCATGCCCTAACAAATCAATACAAATTACACGGTATTTTTTTGAAAGAATTTTAGTAATATCATCCCACATGGTTATATTCTCTAAAAAACCATGCAATAAAACAATTGTACTTCCTTTTCCACTTGAGGTAAAAGAAACTTTACTGTTTTTATATTGAATTTGCATTAATTTTTTAAACCTTTTATAGCTGAAAAAGCTTTATCTACATTTTCATCTTCCACTAAAATTGTAAATTCATTAGTAGTAGAAACTACTTCGTATAATGAAATTCCTTCCCAAGCCAAACGTTTAAAAAACTGGTAATACAAGCCAGCAATTTTAGTATTTTCTTTTGGTAAACCAATAGTTATTGCAGATAAGTGATCTTGGGCTGTTGTACAATTTTCATTTTTGTAGCACTCTTCAATTTGTTCTTTTAAAGAAGTTGTAATTAATACATTACTTTCATGTACGCCACGTGTAAAAGTATAAAATAGGTGACTGTCTTTTTTTATAGCCTCTAACATTTTTAAATGACTGTGAATTAAACTATTAGAATTTTTAAAAGTGTAATCTGAAAGATTAGAACGTACAGTAATATCACCTAAATTTTGTAAAGCTCTATTTAGTTTTAATTTATTAGCCATTTCTTTTGGTGGGCTGTATCTTCGAAGTGCCATCATAATAGCTCCAGATTTTACAGGTTTGCGTAAGATTCTTGAAATTTCATCTCTCAATTCTTCAGCTAAGGCACTGTAATTTAAAATATTACGAGTTAAAGCGTCTTCTAAAAAAGGTTGAGAAACAAGTATTTCTTCAACACAGGTGGCTATAGTTTTCATCCTGGTTAAATAGTTAACAGTTTGTGCAAAATTAGTATATTATTCTTAAATAATCACAAAAAGTTAAAAATGATTCTAAATTTGTATGCTTAAAATAAAAAATGAAAGTATTAAAATTTGGAGGAACATCAGTTGGTTCTATTGAAAATATAAAGCGAGTTAAAGAAATAATAACAGGAGGCGCTAAAAAAATTGTGGTACTTTCAGCAATGTCTGGCACAACAAATTCACTGGTAGAAATATCAGAATTAATAAAAAATAACAGTATTAACGAAGCTTTGATAAATATAGAAAGCTTAGGTGAAAAATATAGGTTAGTTCTAGACGAATTGATTAAAGAGCCTAGTTTAAAACAAAATACTTTAAATTATATAAACACAGTTTTTGATTTTTTAAAAACTTGCACTTCTAAAAAGCATTCAGAATTATTGTACAATAAAATTGTTTCGCAAGGTGAGTTGTTGTCAACGTATATTTTTACAAAATATTTAGTTCAAGAAGGTGTAAATGTAAGATTGCTACCTGCGTTAGATTTTATGAGAATTGACAAAGCGAATGACCCAGATGATTTTTATATTCAACAAAACTTACAGCGAATAATTAATGAAACTTTACCAGCCGACATTTATATAACTCAAGGTTTTATTTGCTTGAATGCTTTTGGTAAAATTGCTAATTTACAGCGTGGAGGTAGTGATTATACTGCAACAATAATTGGAGCTGTTGTAAAGGCTGAAGAAGTTGAAATTTGGACAGATATTGATGGAATGCACAATAATGATCCTCGATTTGTAGAAAATACACATGCAATTTCAAACTTATCATTTGATGAAGCTGCAGAACTTGCTTATTTTGGAGCTAAAATTTTACATCCACAAACAGTGATGCCTGCGCGCGAGGCTAATATACCGGTTCGGTTAAAAAATACGATGAATCCAGAATCTTCTGGAACGCTGATTTCAAAAGGGTTTAAAGGAGAAGGAATTAAAGCTATTGCAGCCAAAGATAATATTACTGCTATTAAAATAAAATCTGCTAGAATGTTATTAGCACATGGTTTTTTAAAAAAAGTATTTGAAATTTTTGAAAAACATGAAACAGCAATAGATATGATTACGACTTCTGAAGTTGCAGTTTCTTTAACAATAGATGATAATAAAAATTTGAATTCAATAGTTGATGAATTAGAAAAATTCTCTATTGTTGAAGTGGATAATCGGCAAAGTATTATTTGTTTGGTTGGACATTTGGTTGTAAGACATCATGAAACACATAGACTATTTAGAGTATTACAAGATATTTCAGTTCGTATGATTTCTTATGGAGGAAGTAATAATAATATTTCACTATTAGTTGATACAAGTGATAAAATTAAAGCACTAAAATTGTTGAATTCGTACGTTTTTGATTTTGAAATAGCTTAAACGTTTTAACAAAAAAGAGGTTGTTTAAAAAGTATTGGAACCGTCATTCTTAGCTTGACGTAAATTCCACTTTCTAAACAACCTCTTTTTTTAGTCTAAATTTAGAATTAAGAATTCATTAAATCTTCAATTTCTTCTACTTCAATAGGAATATTTCTCATTAAATTAAATGGCTCCCCTTTTTCTTGTACAACAACATCGTCTTCAATTCTAATTCCCATATTTTCCTCAGGGATGTATATTCCAGGTTCAACAGTAAATACCATTCTTGCTTTTATAGGTAATTTAAGTTGTCCATAATCGTGTGTGTCTAATCCCATATGGTGAGAAGTTCCGTGCATAAAGTACTTTTTATAAGCAGGCCAATTTGGATCTTCATTTTTAATAGCTGCTTTATCAATTAGTCCTAAACCTAATAATTCAGAAGACATAAATTTACCAACTTCTTTTTGGTATTCAGCCCATAAAACTCCTGGAGACAACATTTTTGTAGCCTCATTTTTTACTCTTAATACAGCATTGTAAACGTCTTTTTGTCTGTCAGAAAAACATCCGTTAACAGGAATTGTACGTGTCATATCACTTGAATAATTAGCATATTTAGCACCTACGTCAAGTAATAACATATCACCATCCTTACATTCTTTATTGTTTTCAATATAATGTAACACACAAGCACTATAGCCTGAAGCGATAATTGGAGTATATGCAAATCCGTCTGATCGACTTCTTAAAAATTCATGCATAAATTCAGCTTCAATTTCATATTCCATAATACCAGGTTTTACAAATGGTAAAATTCGTCTAAAACCTTTGTCAGTTATTCCGCAAGCAGTTTGAATTAAGTCAATCTCTTCAACCTCTTTTACGCCACGCAATTGTTGTAATATCTGATTGCTTTTTTCCCATTTGTGTGCAGGGAAATCAGACTTACATTTTTTAATAAACCTATCTTCACGAGATTCTAATTCTTCGGCTTGTCGATAATGCTCGTTTGTGTTAAAGTAGATAGTTTCTGCTTCGGTCATTAAGTCATAAAAAACCTTATCAAACTCAGAAAGCCAGTAAATAGTTTTTATGCCCGTTACTTTTTTAGCTTCTTCTTTAGAATATTTTGCACCATACCAAATGGCAATATGCTCATTAGTTTCAGTTAAAAATAAAATTTCACGATGATTTTTATCAATAGCATCAGGGAAAAGTAATAAAATACTTTCTTCTTGATCTGCCCCACTTAAATAAAAAACATCTCTATGTTGTTCGAAAGGGAGTGTACTATCAGCTCCTGTTGTGAATATATCATTTGAATTAAATATAGCAATTGATTTTGATTTCATTTGAGCAGTAAATTTTGCTCTATTTTTAACAAAAAGTTGATTGTTAATTGGAAGGTATTTCATTTGTGTAAATTTTTTAAGTTACAAGGTTCTTAATTTTTAGAAGAACTAAAATTTTGAAAAACAGTCTATGTAAAGTTACATTTTTCATTTGTAAAGTTTTATAGTGTGATTCAGTAACAAAGTTATAAATTTGTTCAAAACCTAACCTAAAAAACCCAATATTATTTATGCGAAAGTTAATAGTATTTCTGCTTCTAACATCTTGTACGGCGTTAATGTTCTCACAAAATAAGCCAGCTTATAAATTGTACAATGCAAATGGTGCTAAAGTTTCCTATAAAAGCATGATTAAAAAAATGAGTAAATCAGATGTTGTTTTATTTGGAGAACATCACAACAATCCAATTATTCATTGGTTACAGTTAGAAACTACTGTTGATTTAAATGAACTTAGAAAACTAACATTGGGTGCTGAAATGTTTGAAGCGGATAACCAAACGCCTTTGAACAACTACCTGATGGACACGATTGATCAAAAAGGGTTAGATACACTCGCAAGATTATGGAAAAACTACAAAACAGATTATAAACCATTGGTTGATTTTGCTAAAAAAAATCAGCTAAAATTTATTGCAGCCAATGTGCCTCGCAGGTTTGCAAGCAAAGTTTTTAAAGGAGGTTTTGAATCTTTAGATTCACTTACTTCTGAAGAAAAAACATGGTTAGCTCCATTGCCAATTAAGTACGATGCTACTTTACCGGGTTATATAAAAATGAAAGCCATGATGGGAGGTCACGGAGGTGATAATTTACCCAAAGCACAAGCTGTAAAAGATGCAACAATGGCTTACTTTATTCTTAAAAATAGAGAAGACAATAACCTATTTATTCATTACAATGGTTCATATCACTCAGATGGTTATGAAGGAATTAATTGGTATTTAAAACAAAATAATAACAATTTAAAAATTGTAACCGTAAGCGTGGTTGAACAAGAGAATGTAAAGAAATTTAATAAAGAAAATAAACAATTAGCCGATTTTATTATTGTTGTTTCTTCAGCAATGACAAAAACGTATTAAAGAATAAAAATTGCACTAAAAATTTTAAATACTAATTAAATTTTCACTATTTTCGAAGTTACTATTAACTAAAAAAAATACGATTGCCTAATTTATTTCATGAAAACGAGTTTGTTTTTAATGTTCTATTTGAGGCGGTAGCTGAAGGTGTAGTGGTTGTTGATGAAAATCAAACAATTGTTGCAACAAATGCTGCTGCCGAGAAAATGTTTGGATATTCAAAAAATGAATTGGTTAAGCAACATTTAAATATATTAATTCCCTCTAGCTATCATGCAAATCACTCTGACCATGGCGGTTATTATGATGCATTTTACAAACAATCTTCAGCTAGAAAAATGGGGGAAAATAAAAACCTATTTGGCACTCATAAAAGCGGAAATAATTTCCCTGTTGAAGTTGGTTTAAACCCTTTTCAAATAAACAACAAAAAATATGTAATGTCTATATTAATTGATATTACAAATCGTAAAAAGTCAGAAGCTAAAATCCTTGAACTAAATACATTATTAGAAGAAAAAATATCGATTAGAACCACTGAATTAAATAAAACGGTTTCAAACTTAGAAAAAGAAATTGAAAAACGAGTAAAAGCAGAAACTAAGTTAAGAAAATCATTAAAGAAAGAAAAGGAGCTTAACGAATTAAAAACCAAATTTTTATCACTAGTATCTCATGAATTTAAAACACCATTAAGTGGCGTTTTAAATGCAGCAGTATTAATTGGGAAGTATAAGCTAACCGAGATGCAACACAAGAGAGATAAGCACTTATCAACCATTAAAAATAAAGTGTATTATTTGAATGGAATTCTTAATGATTTTTTATCAATGGAACGTTTAGAATCTGGAAAAGTGAAATATAAACTCGCTAATTTTAAATTAAGCAAAGTAGTAAATGAAGTGGTTTATAATTCAAATATGTTATTAAAAAGTGGTCAACGAATAAACTACCCATTAAATATTGACGATCTAAATATTTATCAAGATGAAAAGATATTAGAGTTAATACTTTCAAATTTATTACACAATGCTATTAAATATTCTTTAGAAAACACGACCATAGATTTTAAAATTAAAACGAATAATAAAGGCTTTATTTTTGAAATTAAAGATGAAGGAATTGGAATTCCATATGAAGATCAAAAACATATTTTTGAGCGCTATTTTAGAGCAGAGAACGCTTTAACAAGCCAAGGAACAGGTATTGGATTAAATATTGTAAAAGGGCATTTGGAAAGTTTAGGAGGAACTATAGAATTTAAAAGTATTAAAGACGAAGGAACTATATTTATTATTAATTTACCATTAATTAAGGAAGTATGAAGACAATATTAATTATTGAAGATGATACAGTATTGAGAGAAACTACAGCCGAGATATTGGAGCTAGAGAATTATAAAGTAGTTACTGCAGCTAATGGAAAAAGAGGAGCAGAACAAGCAAAAATAATACTTCCAGATTTAATATTGTGTGATATTATGATGCCTGAAATGGATGGTTATGAATTGCTAAAAGTACTATCAGAAGAGGAACAAACTAAACGAATTCCATTTATTTTTATGTCAGCTAAAACTGAGATGAAAGATGTTAGAAAAGGAATGGATTTGGGGGCAGATGATTATTTAACAAAACCCATTAGTGAAGAATTGTTATTAAGTGCAATTGGAAGTAGATTGGCAAAATTTGCTTTATTAAAAGAAGAAGAGATTAAAGAAATATCTGTTAAAAAACAAGAAGATTATGCAGATTCAATTGAAAATATAGAAGACCTTAAAAATTATTTTTGTGATTTTGGGACTTCCAAAAAAATAAAAAAAGGAGAAGATGTTTACAAAGAAGGAGAATATTCTAACACTATTTATTTAGTATATAAAGGCAAAGTTAAAAGTACCAAAATTGATGAATTTGGTAAAGAATTGATACTTAACATTCATAAAGATGATGATTTTATAGGGATGTCTGCTATTATTGATAATTCCCACTATTACGAATCTATAATTGCCATGGAAAATGCTGAAGTAATGCTTGTGCCTAAAAATATGGTGTTACATATATTAGAAAACAATCATCAACTTTCGTTAGAAATATTTCAATTAATAAACGAAAATTTAACTGAAGTTAAAGAACAATTATTACAAATGGCCTACGGTTCTATGCGTAGAAAAACAGCCCAAACAATTTTAAAATTCGCCAATATAATGGCTCATAAACCAACAGATACTATAAATATTTCTCGTCGTGATCTTGCAGGAGTTGCAGGGATTGCTACTGAAAGTTTAATTAGAACCTTAACAGATTTTAAAAAGAATGGAATTGTTGAAATTGAAGGAAGAAATATTCGAATTCTTAATATTGAAATGTTAGAAGCCATCACTTAAATTAGTAGTACACTTTAGCTAAAAAAAACAATAAACTTTGTAAAAATTCACTGACGTATGTCATTTATTCTTAAAACACCTTTGTTTAAGTTTGTATGAATAATACAGTTAATGAAAAATATATTAATTTTAACAGATTTCTCCGATAATTCGTGGAATTCAATAACGTATGCGCTTGCACTTTTTCAAAATAAAAGATGCAATTTTTACTTGTTGAATGCTGTTAAAAATAGTTCAGATGAAGTAGCTCTAGGTAAAAAAAATAGAGAAGAAAAGGTTGATTCTAAAAAGGAGTTAGAGTTGCTTATACATAAAATTTCCACTTCACAATTAATTGGGAATCATAAATTTATTCCAATTTCATCTGAAATGGATATCATAGATGCAGCACGACTTCAAATAAGTAAAAAGAAAATAGATTTAGTTGTAATTGGTACTAACGGAATGTCATCTAACGGAAGACAAAATAATATAAGCCCAACTTCTGAAGATATTATTACAAAGTTAAAATGTTCTATTTTGGTAGTGCCAAACGAAGCGCTTTTTAAGGAACTTAAAAAAATTGCTTTTCCAACAGATTACACCAATTTTTATGAAGCAAAATTATTAGAAAACATAGGCGGTTTACTTAGCTTTCACAACACATCAACTAGTTTTGTTTATATGGCAAAAAAAACAGCGAAACTAGATAAGGAACAATGTTGGAATAAAGAAACATTACATGACTATTTTCTTAAAAGACCTCATAGTTTTCAAGAAGAAATTAATGAAAATTTTGAACTTTCTATAGAGAAATTTATTAAAAACAATAACATTGATTTAATAGTTATGGCAGCCAAAAATTTAAATCTGTTTGAGCAATTGCTATTTAGGCCTAAAATTAAAAACATTAGGTATTATTTTGAAACTCCTTTTTTGGTACTCCATTAAATGCATCTTTTTCGGCATAAAATTTGATGTATAAAACAAATTAATAATCTAAAAATCAGCTATGAAAAAAATTATATTATTGCTTGCCTTTATTTTTTGTGCTCAAGTTTTTTCTCAAAATAACCAAGCCACTTTGAAAGTTTTTCTAAACTGTAATTATTGTGATATCACATACATTAAACAAAACTTAAATTATGTTGAGTTTGTAAGAGATCAAAAAGATGCAGATGCTCATTTGTTTTTTAGAACACAAGTAAATGGGAGCGGTGGTATAATTTATGAAATTGAATTTATTGGTCAAAATGGCTATAGTGAAGTTCAAGATAAAATAACATTTTCTACCAATTCTGATAGTACAGACAGTGAGGTAAGGGAAATGATATTAAAATATGCCAAACTTGGTTTAGTACGTTATTGGCTTAAAAATGGAGATCATGATAAAATATCGGTAGCACTTGAAAAGAAAACGAAAGTTGATGTAAAAGAAGAAAAAGACTCATGGAATAACTGGGTTTTTAACATTGGAGCTCGTGGATTTTTTTACGGGCAAGAATCAAATAAAAATAGAAGTTTTAATTTTAATGTCTCTATAAAACAGGTTACCAATAAAAACAAATTTTTAATAAGAACCTGAGTTCGACTTAAGGATTTAGCAAAAAAGAGCTAATTGCGTTGTATTTTCTGTTTCAAATTTAATACTAGGTTTCTTTTCTTGAAAAGAATAAGCGATAAGACTAGCGACTAAATTGGTAAT
>Ga0190303_1000372_pt1 | contig 18694 bp, 17 predicted proteins | sample 48700701_MG_FD_161672 | JGI IMG/M metagenome (GOLD analysis project Ga0190303, IMG submission 161672) | Hydrothermal vent sediment bacterial communities from Southern Trench, Guaymas Basin, Mexico - 4870-07-0-1_MG | ecosystem: Environmental > Aquatic > Marine > Hydrothermal vents > Sediment ... | reverse complement strand
CTGCCATAATTTTTACTTCCATGTCTGAGTTGAGAAAACACAGATAGTTTTTCCATCTTTCAGCAACTTTCTTATCATGTTCTGTACCTGTAGGATCAGGATTCTGAATTCCGTAAATGATAAGTATCTTATTTTCACGATTATTACCAAAAAAGCCTAGGCTAATAGATGTGTACATTGTTTTTTCGTAGTAATCGAATGTTGTGTATGGAGTTACGATCTCCTGAAGTTTCTCACATAATCTTGGTATATAGCTGTCAAAGGTAGGATAGATATCTCTGTTTGGCATGTAATCTGTTTTTACAAGCTCATATATCTGGGGACATATATGCAGTCCCATGCCACAGTCCTGAGAGATCAGCAGTTCTCCCCATGGCTCCCCGTAAATCTGATCCAAAGCCCATGCAACAAAAGGCTCCATATAGGAATGGTCTATTGTTATGTACTCCCATCCATGTCTCATATCTGTTCTTGCTGGATCTAGGATATATGAAAATGTCTGATGCAATTTTTCATGATTCTCCAGCATATTTGTAGTGCAGTGCCCAAATTCATGGAGGGAGAGATAGGTCCAATCTAAAATTCTTGTTTTTTCTTTATACGGATCGTTTGTAAATAAATGACAACGATTCATAAGAAAATATCCTATAATAGATCCATCTTTTTTATACTCCCAGGAAGTATTAGCTCTGCATGGGATGTAACTGTAAGATGATTCCATATGCATCTCGCTCATGGAAACTCCGAAAAACTCATTGAACAAAGAGGGCATCTCTTTTATAGCAGTATTTTCATATAGAAAGTCATAATATTCATTGTAATACTTCTGATGTTCATTATAGAACTTCATGAAATCTGTCTTCACTGCAAAATCTCGAAGAAGATCTATGAACTCATCTTTTGAATCTGTTTTCATCTCCGGTGGATCCGATGTATTCAATAATGCTCTCTGTTCTTTGAAAAAGAAATTCTCCACTGTTCTATAATCGAAGCCAAGTTTCTGTTTCATTCTCTGTACAGCTTCATGATCTTTATAATCTCCAAAATAATTCATGAGATCGTTGAAATAATCCTGATTCACAGGATATGGATTATCTGTGGCCAAGGTGTACACGACAGCCAGTAACTCAAAGTTAGGATTCACTTTTACTGTGATTTCTGGTAGTTCATTGGAGTTTATACTCACAGGAAGGAATATCAACAATATTAAAATAAATCCCACATAAAGTTTTTTATTCATCTTTATTCACCTCCTTTAATACTTTCATCTGTCTGAAAATTTTTACTTTTGCAATTTTTTCTACTGCGAATGAGAGAAGGATCATATTAACTCTTTTCAGAACCCATATGGAGCCTATACCTGCAAAAAGCAAAATCAATCCCAACAACGTCTCTGGATTTTTAATGATCGCTCTATAGAGGAAGTAGTTTCCGGCGGGAAGACATACCAAAGTTACTATCAACAGTACAGTTTTAATTGTATTGTTTTTAATTTTAGTCACCAAAACATTTCCCATATACTTTCACCAATTATATCTTATTTTACTTGTTTAAATAATTTTCGATTTTTATTCCTCACTTCCTCCTTTCTTCTTTATTATCTTCCAGTAAATAACGAATACAAACAGAGTCGGGAGTAATGAAATAAATGTAACTTCTATAAAGTAGGAAGTATAGGGAATTTCCCAGTCTTCAAATCTCTCCATTTTTAATTTCTCATGATTTTCAGGGACAAGGATGGTACCACTGTTTTCAGCTAAATTATTCAAGTTTTTAAGGATCTCAATATCATATAATATTTTTTCTGGTTCATTTGTTTTATAGTGTTCTTTTATTATCTGCATTTTCTTTTCATAAAATTCTTTCAGTCTCTTTTCATTCGGTATACCTTCTAACTTTACAGGGACAGTTTCAAATTCTTTTTTTATTTCTTCATAAGTTGGGATTTTGTTCATGAGCCATGTTATATAATTATTCCAGAGATTTTCAATATTACTGTAAGAATCTATATCTACAATGTTCTGGAATTCGATACGATAATTACTGACCTGATCTAAAAAAGGATCGAGAGAGTTTCCAAGGATTGACATGATCTGGGCCTCATACCAGTATTCTTCATAGTATAATTTCAGGGTTTTAAAGGGTACCCATGAGAAGATACTTTGTTGGTCTGTGTAAAATTCTGTATATTGGTTATCTATGTAGTAAAAGTTCTCGTTATATTTGTATTTATAAAAAAGTGTTTTTGGTGGAATCCCTTCAGTTTTTTCTGGGGGGTGCATGATATGAGGTACTCTAGATCTCATTTCTTCTTGAAATTTACAGTTTATACTGTAGTTTTTAAAGATAGAAGTTGTATAGAAGAAAAATAAGAACAGTAAAAGAAAAAAAGAGAGTTTTTTAGAAAGTTTAGATTTCAAAGTAGCTCCTCCTTATCTATATCCAATTATTGAATTAAGATATACATTATAATCCCACCCAAGGATATGACTATCGTAGAAGTATCCATGTACTTGCGGATAACATAAATACCCGTATCTTGGGTGTTTATGAACTCTGGCAGATTGAGTTATATCCACCCAGTTAGAATAATTTTTCCCTCTGTGATCTGGGGTGGGATCCCAACATCCATGAGCCCAATAGCCCAGATATACAATTATCACATCACAAACTAATGAAGCATTTGCTATTCCTTGTATATTATAATCCATATACTCACATCCAAATAATTTGCCCCAATATGCGTGCATTCCAACTAAAAAAGTATACCCTCCATAATGCTTTTCTTCCCATTGATGTCGTTCATTCGTCCATTCATAAAGTGTCCGTACTGAATATCCATCTTTTTCTTCCTTTCTCAGATCGTTTATATCCTTATCACCGTAAAGAGATGCCAATGCAAAGAATTTGTAATTCAGTGCTTTTTCTATATTTTGCCTGTTTTTTATTAATTTATTTGCCGTCACAATCATGGAGATCCAGTCTTTGTTCTTTTTTGCTATTTCGATTTTCTGAAGATCCACATTGTCAGAAACTAGATCATAGTTTTTCCTTTGTTTATAAGAGTCCACAGTTATTTTAATATACTTCTCTCCAGTATCTTCGAAGAATGTATACAAGTTCTCTATAGTTTTTCCTTTTTCTTTAAATTTTATGCCATAGAGATCAGCTAACTTCTCTAAGTTCTCTGTGTCTATCTTATTAAAAACTGTTTCTGTATCAAAATTCTCTGGATTCAACATCTCACTAACTAAAATTCTTTTTATAATTCCTCTTATCATAGCACATGTTTCAATTCTACTTTCCTGCAACTCTATACTTTTTTCAGAGTTTTCCTTTGTCAACTTAATTTCTTCATTCAATTTCCAGTTAAAGTTGTCTATTAACGAATTCAACAATATCCATCTTCTCTCTACCTCTGTGATTTTATACGATCCTTTTTCTGGGAGTCTCATTCCATCGAGTTCAAAATAATATTCATGATCTCCTTCCTCAAATGAAGTTCTACAGATATATTTTCCATTTTCTTTGATCATTTCATGTTTTTCTCCATCCAGTACTAAAAATGCTTTTTCTGTATTGGATTCGATACTAAACTCAAGCATGTAGTACTTCGAGTTCTGGATAGAAGGATTTCTCGCATAGGTATTCTGTTTTTCTGCCGAGATAGTTCCAAATGTTGCGAAGAGAAATATTCCAACAATGACCAAACTCATTATTTTCCTGTTCATCCTATCACCTATAATAATATAACTTGCAACAATATAAATAATTTTCCCTCAATTTCCTGCAGCTATTTATAAATAGTTGCAAATTTTATTGCAACTATAGAAAAGTTTATAAAATATTCAGATAAAATAGCATCTGGTAATGGTATAGGTAAGAAAATAAGTGCTGAGGAGGAAGACAGATCTGTTATTATTGATCTGGGAGAGAGGGTATTTATTGGAAAAATTATTGACCTAATCTATGAAAGTAATTACTCATATTTTTAATGGGACAGCAATCATATCTCATGGATATATACAAATTTTTGTAATATAACAATGTCAAGTTTGAACCGAAAAGTTTTTATATAGGTGTATAAGGTACCTTATACTCAGAAGTAAGAAACTCAGGAGGGAATAAAATGATACTGGATAGGATTGCAGAATCATGTGAAAAGAGACCTAAAACTGTGATAATAGCAGTACTTATTGTAACGCTAATTTTAGGCTCTGGAATATTAAAGATAGAAAAAGAAACGAACATGATGTCCTTTTTACCGAAAGAAAAAGAATCTGTGAAGGCCACCTTAGAGTTTACAGAGACATTTGGAGGCCAGAATTATGAAATGATACTTCTGAAGGGAGACGTTACATCTCCTGAAGCTATAGCCAAAATAGAAAAACTTGAGAATGAGATAAGAGCAATACCGAATTTCGCATTAGATGTGACTTCGTATGTGGATATCCTCAAAACCAACAATGTTTCTGAAGAAATGATGCCTGTGGCTGTTAAATCCCCTGAACTTCAGCAAAAATTGAAGGATATCCTGACAGAAGATGGCAAAGCTGCGTTGATAAGGGTGAGGGTGAATCCTGATTACAGTGGAGATATAAAGGAGTATATAAATATTCTGAAAAAGTATGATTCTGAAACTCTCAGGGTTTCATACACAGGTGAGCTGACCCGGTCAGATGAAATGCTGAAGGTGATGGACAGGGATAATAGGGTTCTGCTGCCCTCTGCAATTCTTCTGATCTTTGTTGTGCTGTTTCTGACATACAGGAGACTTTCAGATGTCTTTTTGCCTTTTCTGGTGATAATCATCGCTCTGATATGGGTTCTTGGTATAATGGGACACACAGGGATAAAGTTCTCCAACATATTTGTTGGAGTTGCACCACTGCTTCTCGGAGTTGCAATAGCGTATACAGTCCATGTGCTGAACAGGTACTATGAAGAGAGAAATAAGGGAGAAAAAGCATCAAAAAGTGCGGTGATCAGTGTAAAAACTGTGGGTGTAGCTGTTTTACTTACGGCTGTTACAACAGCCTTTGGATTTGGTTCATTTGCCGTATCTGATCTTCCACCCCTCAGGAACTTTGGAATGCTTCTTGTACTCGGGATACTCTTCAGCTTTTTGCTGGTGGTAACTCTGATGCCATCCCTTTTAGTATTGAGGGACAGAAATAAGACAGAGAAAGTAAAAAGAATTTCCAAGGTAAATTACTTCCTTGATAAAGTCTCTCTTCTCGCACTCAGACACAGGAAAGTCGTGATAGCTGTTATAGGAGTTATCACTTTGTTATGTGTGGCATTGATACCCGGAATCTCCACTTCTATGAACTACAATGACATGTTGCCAAAGAACTCAAAGACAATATCCACACAGAATGAGATCTCAGAGACGTTTGGTACTCAGGGAGAGCCTCTTGTTATCCTCGTGAAAGGCGATGTGATCAAGAATTACCGTGAAGTTCTCGCCCTTGAAAATGAAATAAGAAGCATAGATCTGAAAAATGAGGAGGGAAATCCCATTGTTCTTAAAGTATTCAGTTATGCAGACGCTTTGTACCAGACCCATGGAGATCTGAACTCTGCATTTGCCAATCCACAGACCGCTGCGATGATCGGACAGACACTGGTCATGGACAGAAACAATCCAAAATATCTACAGGAGGGTATTGTTCTTGTCTATGTGAATCCTGCGACCGATAAAGATGACAGAAGAATAACAGAGGAAGTAAGAGATATTCTCAGAAATTATACATCGGTGAGTTACGAAGTCGGAGGAGCTCCTCCTCTTATAGCTGATATAATGGGGGGCATAACATCCACGCAGATAAAGACAACACTCCTTGCACTCATTCTCTCTCTGATAGTTGTAACACTGCTCTTCAGATCGTTGCCCCTCGGTATATTCTCAGTTCTGCCTCTTGGCTTTACAATAGCATGGGAGTTTGGAGTTCTCAAACTCGCAGGATGGGACCTTGATATATTCACAGTAATGGTCTCAGCTCTAATTGTTGGGATAGGGATAGACTTTTCCATACATGTGATTCACAGGTACAGAGAGGAGTTTGAAAAAACAAAGGATGCAGAGAAATCGGTGGAAAACACAGTATTGAATGTGGGAAAAGCTCTGATATCTGCCACCCTAACAACTGCAGGAAGCTTTTTCATACTATCGTTCTCCTCAATGTCAGCAATGGCAAGGTTCGGATCCCTTGTGGCCATAGTCATCGTACTTGCCTTCGCTGCCGCACTCTTTGGATTGCCGTCGATACTGGTATTTTACTATCACAGAAAAACTAAGACATAATCTTTTTTCTTTTTTATTTATACTAGATACGCATAAATGAGATTACAGAGAAGAAGAATCAGCAATAGCGGGAAAAACAATCTGTATACTTTTCCAAGTTTTGATTTAAAATATTCATTTGTTACTATAAGACATAGATGCAGCGGAGAGGAGAGATAACCCAGAACACATGAGACATATAGAATGGAAACATATACAGGAGAGTCTATCAAGGGGAGAAGTACAGGAAATGATATCCCTATGGCTGCCATATTTAAACCTGTAGCCATCCCGATTATCCATGGGACGAAGACAAGAAGTACTTCCTTCGGTACCCAATCAACAAGAAAGCTTTCCATCACATCTGTTCTTTCCACTGTGAATCTGAAGAACATTATTCCAAAGATGGCAAGTGCAAGATTGTAGGAGAATCCTTTTGGTATCATCTTAAAATTTTTACTTCTATTCTGTACAAAAACTAAAAATATGGCCAGGATCAATCCATAGATAAAATCCAGCCCGAAAAGTATGTTCAAAATTATCACAAGAATTATGGGGAGAAGATACCAGATGAACATGATACTTGGTTTTCCGCCTTTGTTTTCATTTTTTATATCTCTTATCTTCCAGAATCCAAGAATTACAGCTATGAAAAAGAAAGGTAATTGATAAAATATTATCCTGTAGACACTTATGTTCCCGAGTTCTGAAGCAAGAATTATGCCAGTGCTCAATGGAAAAATAAAGAATATAACATGCCTGAACCAGAAATTTATGAATGTTTTTCTCTCGGGAGAGAGATTTAACTTTGAGGCTTCGGGATCTATTATCGGAGCAGAAACAAGAGCACCCCCCGGCATTGGCATCAGCCCAAAAACAAGAGGGATGAGAACAAGAATACTTTTGGATCCAAGGAATCTCAGATCCCCCAATGCCCTCTCTATCTGTCCAAACTCTCTCAAAAGGTATCCCAGGATGTTGATCATCAGAACTATGAGTATCAATCTTAATGTTGGGTAACTCAGAGTCTTTTGAACAACAAAATAGAAATCAGAGGTATTGAATCTATCAATAATTCCCATAATAATACCTCCGAGTATCATTGAAAGGCCATAGTTAACTTTTTTTCTTATCAAAAGTACTATAACACTGAATCCTATTATCAGATCAAGCATCATCTTACATAGCCAGAACTCTTTATAATTCTTACGCAATCTTTTTAAGCTCAGAACTGTATATACAACTCTATGAATAAGAAAGAAAAAACTCCCTCCAGAGATTGGGGAATATATATAGTTATAATAATCGGAGTAATTTTCATGATCTCAGCAATTTTATATGTTATCAACAGCGAAAAACCTGTGGAGACCTATCCTCCCACGCCAACACCGACAACAGCCCCCACTCAGACAAAGATCTCGCCTCCTACAACAGTACCTCCCACAAAGCCAGAGACTGTACCCCCTACAACGGTACCTCCCACAACAACACCCCCACCACCACCTTTGGAAACAAAAGAAAAGATAAAATGGGTGCAGAATTCGATCGAAGGAGAAATGGGGGAATATACTTCAGATGGCAGAATAGGTGTTCAGGTGAGAAAGATATACAATCCCACAGGGTATAATCCTGAAGAATCTCCAAGCACAGCTGTTGAAGTTCTTTTTGAAAACAGAACAGATACTCCTCAATCTTTTAATCTGAAAAAGATCTATCTTTTTGATAAAGGAGGGGAAAAATATAAGGTACAGTGGATAAGATTGATAATGGTATCATTCGAAGCTGAAAACTTTGAAACAATAAAAGAAATACCCCCAAAAAATGGACTGAGAGTGATCTTCTACTTCGAAACGCTCAAGAGAATGCCGGATTATATAACATTTGAGAATTATTACTACGGAGACCTTGAGTCAACAGTTTGGAAGATCAAGGTGAGATATTGATCGCTGTTCTGAGAATGGGACACAGACCTCAGAGGGATAAAAGAATAACAACACATGTTTGTCTTGTTGCAAGAGCTTTTGGAGCCGATGGAGTTTTTCTTTGGAGAAAAGATGAGAAAATAAAAGAGAACATGGATAAATTAAGAAAAACGTGGGGAGGAGATTTTTTTGTTGAATTTAAAAGTTATAAAAAAGTTCTCAGCGAATGGAAGGGAATAATAATCCATCTGACAATGTATGGGGAGAAAATAGACAAAATCGATGAAATCAGAGAAAAATGTAAGGATAAAGATATCCTCATAGTTGTTGGAGCTGAAAAGGTACCTCCTGAGGTGTATGAAAAGGCAGATTACAATATATCTATAGGTTCCCAGCCACATTCTGAGGTGGCAGCATTAGCTGTTTTTCTTGACAGATTTTTCAAAGGAAGGTATCTATACAGAGAGTTTGAAGATGCGAAGATGAAGATAATTCCGTCTCCAAGGAGCAAAACTGTTATAGAAAAAAGTTTTAAATCATAAGTTCATAAAATAAGAAGGCGAGAAAATGGCACTTGAAGTTTTAGGAGAAGCACTGAATAAAGCACTGAAAAAACTGACAAGAGGAGTTGTAGATGAGAAACTCATAAAAGAGATAGTCAAGGATATCCAGAGAGCCCTGATAGCTGCGGATGTGAATATAGAGCTTGTTTTTCAGTTATCCAAAAATATAGAGAAGAGAGCATTTGAAGAAAAGCTTCCAAAGGGCGTGTCCAGGAAGGAACATATAATAAGAATAGTTTATGATGAATTGACAAAGATTCTAGGAGAAAAACATGAACAGATCTATCTGAATCCTTCAGAGTCTACGGTTCTTTTAATGGTGGGAATCCAAGGGAGTGGAAAAACAACCACAACAGGAAAGCTGGCAAGATTCTTCCAGAAGAGAGGGTTTAAAGTTGGTATTGTTTGTTCGGATACATGGAGACCCGGGGCGTATCATCAGTTACAGCAGTACTGCTCACCACATAATATAGAAGTTTTTGGAGACCCCGATGAAAAGGATGCGATTAAACTTGCAAAAGAGGGAGTGAAATACTTCAGAAAGAAGAAATATGACGTAATCATCGTTGACACAGCGGGAAGGCATAAGGAGGAGAAGGGACTGATAGAAGAGATGAAAAAGATCTCAAAAGCTGTAAATCCTAATGAAGTTATCCTCGTTATAGATGGTACCATAGGTCAGCAGGCAATGCCACAGGCAAAGGCATTCAGTGAAGCAACACCTGTTGGTTCCATCATAGTGACAAAACTCGATGGATCTGCCAAAGGTGGTGGAGCATTGTCCTCTGCAGCCATGACAAAAGCAAAGATAAAGTTCATTGGAGAAGGAGAAAAGATAGATGATCTTGAGGAGTTCGATCCCAAGAAGTTTGTTTCCAGGCTTCTGGGTCTTGGAGATCTTGAAACATTACTTAAAAAAGTCAAAGAAGCTGCAAAAGAGGAGATAGATGAGAAATATGCTGAGAAATTTATGACAGGAAAGTTCAATCTAAGAGATATGTATAAACAGTTAGAGATGGTATCAAGTATGGGATCACTTCAGAAGATAGTACAGATGATACCTGGATTGGGATTCAATATTCCAAAGGATACCCTTGAAACAAGTGAAGAAAAGTTAAAGATCTATAAGGTGGTCATGGATTCAATGACAGAGGAAGAGCTTGAAAATCCAAAAATAATAAATTATTCGAGAATCAAGAGAATAGCTAAGGGATCAGGCAGAAATGAGAAGGATATAAGAGATCTCCTGAATCAGTATAACATGATGAAAAAGTTATTCAAGCAGTTTGGAAAGAAGAGACTGCCAAAAATGGGATTGTTCAAAGGGGTGAAGATGTAAAATATAAAATAAAAATTATTGTTATTGCTATTTTTTGGTATTCCTCCAACATTTAAATTCCCTCACAAAAATTTTCTGTGAAATACTTCGGAACTATTTCCATGAGCCTTTCCTTTTCTCCTTTCAGTATCATTATCATATAACAGCTTTCCCATTTAGACTGTGAAACTTCAACAAATATAGCTTCATTATCCCTCTGAAGGAAGATACACTCTTTCAATTTCATTTCTTGAAGAGAAAGTTTCAGTTCTTTATATCCGTTAGTTTTTAGCTCACTGACAATTTTCTTATAATCTTTAAAGGCATTTTCTTGGGATTCTTAAGGAAAGTAAGTGATATTCTTACTCTCTTAGGGTCAGTTAATATAGTAAGCTCATAGGTGGTATAGATATAGCTTCCAATATAAAACGAAGAACAATGGGCTTCATATGCTCCATCGTAGTGTTCAGGAGATGGAGATATTGAAGAGGGCATAATTTCTGAGAGATTAGAAGGAAGAATACATCGTGCCATCTCCTTTGGACTGGGCTTTGAGGACATCCGTTCATACTCCAAAGTTTGAAATACGGGGAAGGACATTAAAAAGTTCAATACAATAAAAAAACTAAAAGCTTCTTTTTGTTCTCTTTCAGCATGGTATAATCAATTATTGTTACCATGATCACAAGTATTATGCTGAGAAACAGAACGAGGTGTTCAGAGACCAATCTATCAAATTCAGTTATGTCCATTACTACTATAAGAAAAAGTCCTAAGAATGGGATAAGTATTGATAAAATGGTTAATCCCATAGATCTTGTTATCCATTCCATTTTCTCACCTCTCTATCGGATATTCATTCTTTCCATAGCTCAACAAGGTAAAAAGTCCCTCTGTATTTAACAGTGCAATGCTCACCCACCATTGGTAAATCATACTTTTCCATATATTTAGACTCGACACAATGCAGAATCTCCTCTATATATTCCTGCAGTTCCATCTCATATTCAATACTATCTTTCTCTGTCTCTCTCATACTATCAAAGAGCTGTTTTAAAAACAAACAGCTATCCGAATCTTCCTCGGTGATCTCCACAAAGTATTTTGGGATATTCTTTAATTTCTCTATATGGAGTGTTATATAGATCTTCCTTCCTCCCCATACCACTCTCACACCTCTTTTTTCCAGTTCAGGGATGTATTTCTCAGTAGATTCTGTACTGAGGGGATTGCCAGAAACCACAACTTCATCATCCTTGTTGATCCCGAGATTTTCTATCAGGGGAAAGAGATCGGAAATTTTGTTATCTGAAAGGTAAATCTTCTCTAAATTTGTAAGGCTGGAAAGAGAGGATATATCTGAAATGTTGTTTCTGGAGAGGTAGATCTCCTTTAAACTGGTAAGATTTTTAAGTGGAGAGATGTCGGAGATATCGTTACTACTGAGATACAGAAGCTCGAGATCTTTGAGGTTTTTAAGTGGAGAAATATCAGAGATACTGTTACCACCGAGATCCAATTCTTTGAGAGTTGTAAGACCAGCAAGAGGAGAGACATCTAAGATATTGTTGCCTGAAAGAATTAATACTTCTATATTTTCTAGACCTGAGAGTCCTGAGATATCAGATATGAAATTACCATTAAGCTGAAGATATTCTAAATGATCGAGATCCGAGAGATCAGGGATATAAGAGATTTTGTTCCCCCATAGCTCTGCCACTCTTAAATTCACACAATATTGTAGACCTTCCAAACTTTTTATTCCTTCTTCTGGGGCACTTATACGAGTAATAATTTTGAGATCGTTTTTATATATTGGTTCTCCATTTCTTTTTCCTATTTTTCCTCTTAAAATATCTTCTAAATTTCTATCTGGAATGTTTATCTCTTTATTTAGCATTTTGTCTCTAAGATTGTACATGATAAAAAAAATTAGTATTATTTCAATCATAAGCAACATTGCTATAGTTTTTTTCTTCATTGTCCATCACTTTTTTCAATTCATTATTTTCTTTTTCTTCTGCAGGCACATTCACTATCAACAGACTTATTATTACGGCAATTGCAGCTATAATTCCTGTTATTTTTCTTTTCTTATCCATATTTATCACCTCTTTTATATTTTTTATATTCTTTCATTTTATAAATCGAACGTATATTGATATCAAGTTTCTAATTGATTTTTAACTAATTCTGTGAATCTGTTATCCTGTAACAATTCATCAAAAGTTTTTTTAGAAGTAATTTTATAGTTATCTATGAATATTATTTTATCCATAAGTTTTATCGATGACAATCTATGAGAGATCAATACGATTGTTATGCCCGGGAAAAATTCAATAATTTTTGAAATTATCTTTTCTTCTCTTTCCGAATCTACTCCAGACAAAGCTTCATCAAGAATAATAACATCAGGCTCTCTGATCAGTGCTCTTGCTATAGCTATCCTCTGTCTCTGACCCAAGGAGATGTTGCCACCTCCTGAAGTTATAGTGCTATTGAGAGATATATCATCTATCTGACATATTTTCATGATTTTCTGCAAATTATTTTCTAAATTTTTATCTCCCAGAAGAATATTGTCTTTTACACTGCCTGTAAAAAGCATTTCATCTGAACTTATAAGAGCTATCTTAGAAATTAATTCTTTTTTTGAATATACATCAATAGGAAGTTCATTGAGTAAAATTCTTCCTGTATCTGGATCGATAAATCCTATCATTGAGAAAGCAAATGTCGATTTTCCACTTCCAGATGCACCTACAACTCCAATTTTCTCAGATTTAAGAATAGTGAGATCATTCACATGGAGTTCAAATTTATTCTTTTCATGAGTCAAAACAACTTTTTCATATTTTAAATTCTCAAACTCCTTCAATTCTCTTTTACCTATCTCTTTTTCTTCTGTTTTCTTTAAAATGCCTACAACTCTTTTAGTTGGAGGAATCGCTCTTGAAAGACCTCCAAGAGTCTGAGCAATATTGGAAAGAGGCTCATAAATGCTACTGCTCATATCGACGAAGGCTAAAAGTGTTCCTATTGTGAGAGTGAGCTTTGAACTCCAGATAAGATAACTTCCAACTACCAGGACAAAAATGGGCATGAACATCGTTATCGCTGAAAAAGAAAAGTAATATTTTTTTTCATTCCAAAGTAAGGATTTTATTGCTTCATACCATGAAGAGACTTTAAACAGAAATAGCTGAGAAAAATGATTTTCTTTTCCGGTCTTTTTTATAGATAGAACTCCCTGTATTTTTTCCCGTAGATCATCAAATACATTTTCAAACTCTTCCCTTTCTTTTTGTGATGTTTCGATTATTCTTGGAGAAAATCTCCAGTAAACAAAGAAATAGAGAACTCCCGAGAGATACACGATCATAGAAAGATGAACACTCAGGTATGCAAGAACAATAGAATATCCTACTATTCTAAATATATTCACGACCAATCCAGGAATGGCTGAGCCTATCACGATACCCACAAGTTGGGTATCGGATAATATTTTTGCCATATCCTTACTTACCTTGCCTTTTGCTATATCTCTATATTTGCTTCTTAAAGATATGCCAAAAAGAGTCTTCCACAGATCTCCTACAGATAAATTCTGAAGTAGTGTGATATAATATTCTGCATAAAAGTTCAGAAGATTCATAAAAATTGAAATAAGAATCAGAAAAATTCCAAAGAACAGTAATTCTCTTCCGATCTTGAACTGAACAAGATAATCAATTAAATCTCTATATAGAAGTGCATACAATGCAGAAGATAAAATTATTCCTATCCATAAAATTATTATAAAAATCTGTCTTTTCCTGTAAATTTTTGAAAGATCCCATGAAGTTTTAAGCAGCCATCTCAGTGTCATTTTATAGGCTCCTTCTACTTTCAATGTTTTCAATTAATTTCTTTTGCTTTTCAACATCCTTCAGGATATATGCATAATTTATTAAAAATCTTTCCCAGTAAGGTGCATTATACATGAAGATATAGTTTGACTGTGAGATTTTCTTAAAGTCTTTTAATATATCAAATCCAGTTATTCCAGGGCATATATCCTGTAGAGGATAGTACCATAATCTACAGGTATCAATATTTGGGATAAAGCTCATTTCCATGGGCGATCTGAGTCTCTCGATAAAATTTTCTTGAAGATCTTTATCTCCTACGTTGCCCATATAAAATTCCTTTTTCATTAAAACTTGGCAAGAAAACACGCTTCCATCCGGAAGAACAGTTATGGAATTTGTAAATGGACAGGAAAATAATGATGTTTCTTTTGACAGTAATCTTCCGATAGCATACAGAAAAGTGGCTTCATACAGGGGTGTATCTGAAATGTTTCTTTTAAAAATGTAGTCAATACACTTATACAATTCTATAAGTAGCCTGCTATTAAATTCACTCTCAAACTCATTAATCTGGGAGTGTTTTAAAAGATCAAATTCAGCCATTATCTTAAACAAAAGAACCCCCTTCTCACTCTTGATACTATCCAAAAATTTTACAACCTCTATGGGTGTGTATCCCAGCTCAAAATGATCAGGAGAGTATGTGGATTCTATTGAGACCTCAACTCCATATTTTTTTAAACATTCAATAGCTTTTTGTATTTTAGAGAATGTTCCTTCACCACTTCCTTTTAGTTTTCTTGTTATATCATTTGTTTCCCTAAAACCATCTAAACTCACTGTTACAGGGACATTATATCTTGAAAATAACTCTGCAACTTTTTTATCAATTAACAATCCATTGGTAACAATTCCAGGCTGTATTTCTGGATAATTTTCTGAGATATGTTTAAGTGTGCTTTTGATTGCTTCTATATTTAATAATGTCTCTCCTCCAAAGAATTCTATTGTTTTTATCTCAGGAAAAAGTTCATACAAGACGTTTATTGCTTTAATAGCTATTACCGGACTCATCTTTTTTTTATTAGTTTTTTGATAATTATACAGATCTCCACTCCTCGTATAACAGTATCTACATCTCATTTGACAGTCGTTAGTAACGATTAATGAGATTGATAACGCATCTGTAGGGATAAAAAAATGAGAGGGATGTTTTTTTGATAATAGATCTGTATATTCATCTATTACATCTTTGGCTTTATTTTCTTCACACCCGAGCACGTATGAAACTTTTTTGAAATTTTTATATATCTCATAAAGCTTAAGAATTTTAGCTTCAATCTCATCTTGAATCTCAAACAAGGAAAGAGAATACGGATGAAAAAGATACCATGAGGATTCTTTTACTGAGGATTCCTGAGGAGGAATAATATGATACGATGTTCTTAATCTGGAAGTTTTTAGTCTTTTTATGTATTTCCTTGAAAGATCTGAAAAATATGAACTTATTTCATTCATTTTAAAATCCTCTCCTATCTACAAAAAATAAAAATAAAATTATGATTTACCTCGGTTTTCCTCTTCCTCCACAGCCTATGAATCCACAGCACATCAATGGCACTGGGCCCGGTATGGAGATCTTGGGTTTCAACTCCATAGCATTCACTTTCTTTCACCTCTTTTTATTTTTTATATTCACCTCATTGATGTACACCTCAGTTTTTACCATGGTAAGATTGCATTGACCTGCTTATATAAATATTTTTTCGTCTGATGATTAATCTATTGATTAATCTGATCGTTAATCTGATAGTTAATCTAATATTTTCTTACAGGACCGCCATACTTCAACACCGAAGGGTGTGGCACAATACAAGCAAATACCACTTTTTATTTCTTTATCCACCAATCCCAAACTTATGAGAGTATTCTCCTTTCTTTAATTTTTAGAACTGGTACTATAGTTATTATTAACAATATCCCAGCTAAGATAAACGGTGATTTGGGGTAAGTGTAATAAGCTATGCCACCTATTAACGGACCTGCAACAAATGTAATATTCCAGAGAGAAAGCAGGATGCTGTAAAGTGTAGCCCTGTAATTCTCAGAAGATAACTTTCCTACCATCGACTGGTATCCTATTCCATGGAACGCTCCTAAGGCAGCAGAAGAGATCATTGCAAATATAGCTATAGATATATTGGAGACTATGGAGAAGATCAGTATAAATGCACCTGCTACAACATTTCCAATCAGCAACGAATATCTAAAACCGAATTTATCTGTCACATAGCCAGCAATTGGCTGTAAAATCAATTGTGATATTGGAATAATAGAATAAACAATTCCTATATAAGCTTCTCTTACCTTTAATATATTTTTTATATAAATAGAATAAAAATTTCCACTTATCCCATGTCCTAAGCCATTGAGAATTATAAAAAATAAAATCGAAGTTAGAAACATGACTCCTTTAACAGATTTTAATCTCTCTTTAAGTGACTTAATCCAGGAGAATTTAAAATTCTCAAATTTTTTTTGTTTTAATGTCTCATTTAAATACATTCTTATCATTACACTTAAAATTGAGAACAGAAGTATTAAATATGCTACTGATATATCACTTTTTTTCTCTGCAATAAGCGCTAATATGAATGATCCCGAAATTAGACCTATATTACTGAATACGGAATAGAACGAAAAAGTTCTTCCCACAAATTTTTCCTCTACAGACTCAACAATTAAGGCAGAAGACGCTCCAGAAGAAAGACCTGTTACTCCCTGAAGGAAAACAGTGGCAACAAAAATAGATATCATGGCATAAAATTTAGAGAAATAAAAGGAGGATAATAGAAATATTGAGCCAAAAACATAAAATAATGTTGAAACAATAATAATAGGCTTTCTTCCCTTTATATCTGCTAAAATACCCCCGAACATGGAAAAAACAACGTCATCGATATTGGATACTGCAAAAACAATTCCTGCAAAAATTGTATTGCCCATGAGAACAAGTTTTATAGGAAGATACCATCTTAAAAATCCATTGATAAACGAGAGAAATAACCCTGAAGTGGAAATTAACATTATATTTCTATTTTTTAACAGACAAAGTATTTCTTTTTTCATATGCATCTACATCATTTTATTTCACATGGTAAACTAATTTTTCGCTTTTTCTTAATTCTTTCTCAAAATTATTGCTTACTAATTTATATACTTCTGCCAATCCACCTTCAGCAATCTTAAGAAAAATATAGTTGATCATTTCTTTCATGAACTTACAATGGGGGGATTTTTCAAGCAATTTTTGATTCAAATAATATACAGCAGCTGGACAATTTGCTCCACATATATTTTTATAAGGACATAATTTGCACTCTTCAATCATATCAACCTTCCTTGATCTCAAAAGCCTACAAGGGTCTGAATTAATAATCTCTCTAATACTATTCTTGAATACATTACCACTTTTGAATTCTGGATAAGCCATAAATTCTGAACATGGATATACATCGCCATTAGAGGTTATTATATATACTAGTCTTCCTGCCCCACAAGGAGACATATTACAGTACAAAACTCTTAAATTTGACGTTAAAAGACACATAAGAATGGATTCTATATTATCTATAACAAATCTTTTTCCATTGATGCTATTACTATTAATTTCTATATTAGTATCTATTAATTTTTTATAATTATAAATTAAATCCTCTGTTGAGGGCATTAAAGAACATGCAGAGGAGCTACAAGGTGAAACAGGATTAAATATAGAAGAGGGAATTCCTATTTTATGTAGATCTTTTGCAATATCATTTAAATTGTTTACATTATACTTTGTTATTGTAACTATAGCACCAAGCCAAAAATAATCTTTAAAATATTTTATTGATTTTAAAACATCATAATATGTACCTTTTCCATTCCAATATTTTCTTGTGATATTATGAATATCTAAAGGACCGTCTATTGAAAAGCTTATATGGATATTTCTTTCTTTTATGAATTCTGAGTCTTCTTCTGTCAATAAAGTTCCATTTGTTTGAATGCCAAATTCTACTTCCTTGTAGTATCTATCCATTACCTCAAATATCTGCTTTTTTGCTATAAGGGGCTCACCTCCATGAAATATTATTCTTTTCATGCCTTTATCAGGATTTTGATCCAAAAAATCTAAAATCTTTGTTATTATAAATTCTATTTCTTCAACGCTCATGCACCTATCTTTAAGTCTATATTTCCGGGGAATGTAACAATACTCACAATCCATATTGCATTTTTCTGTGGGATGTACTTCTATCATGTCTATTCCAACTGAATTAAACAAATCATTTTTGTCTTCATTTAATTTATTTTTAATATTTGAGGTATACAATTCTCTAAATAAAGATTTTGCTTCATTTATTTTAGATTTTTTGGACGTTACCCAAAACAAAGTATCTGGATCAATAAGAGCTATGTACTCTCTTCCTAACTCTATAGAAGAAAAAGAAAAATAATTTAAGGTCATAAAAAGACACCCTTATGTCACAGTATTGTGAACATGGTGAGGGTGGCCATGACCCGTAGTTCCAGCTGGTCTCTCTGGTCCTGATGCTTTAGTTTCAGTTATACAATATCTCAATTTTATACTCTGAGTTTCCATATTTTTCACCTCTTTTTATTTTTTATATTCACCTCATTGATGTACACCTCAGTTTTTACCATGGTAAGATTGCATTGACCTGCTTATATAAATATTTTTTCGTCTG
>Ga0190303_1000371_pt1 | contig 18727 bp, 16 predicted proteins | sample 48700701_MG_FD_161672 | JGI IMG/M metagenome (GOLD analysis project Ga0190303, IMG submission 161672) | Hydrothermal vent sediment bacterial communities from Southern Trench, Guaymas Basin, Mexico - 4870-07-0-1_MG | ecosystem: Environmental > Aquatic > Marine > Hydrothermal vents > Sediment ... | reverse complement strand
TGTTTTTCCATTTTGTGCTTTGTTAACTTCATACCCCTCATTAGTCAGTATCAGCTCAATTAAATCTAATAAATCGGGCTCATCATCCACAATTAATATTCTTTTCATACTCACTCCTTTTTTAAACTATATATTTAAAAAAGATTTTTGGCAAGTAAGAGCCCCCTCAGGGGCTCTTACTATTCTTCAATAAGTTCTATGTTAGCCCTTGGCAACGTTATTTTTCTTCCGTCATTTAATTCCACTTCCAGAATTCTGACTTTTGCCTCTGTTTCGATTTTTTCTAACTCGGGAGGTAGTTTTGTAACTTTTCCTATTAAACCAAAATAAGGAGCACGGATAATCCTTACATTATGCCCCACCTTGATTCCACTCGAAGAATCGACTGATGATAAATCTTCATCTTTCAAATTGAAATTGGGAATAATAACTTCCGGGCGGAGAACTCCGGCTCTAATTTGTGTGGCTCCGTTTATTGATGCTACCTCTCCCTCATGTGAAGAGAGAATCTCAAAAGTCCTCTTTGCCATACTCATTTGACCAAAGCCTTCGGTAACGATGAGAGTTATTCCTTTCTTTTCCGAACCGGTTATTGCAACACCTATATCATAGCCTAAAAATTCTTTAATATCTCTGTCATCAATTCCACCAACGACAATCCCTTTTGCACCGACAGAAACCGCTTTTCTCAATGTTTTAACATCTATGAAAGCTCCGGCTATCAAAACTTTTCCTTTACAATTTGATGTTATATCATTTTCAGTAATAACAGAATCGTTAGATTTGGCAATCCTCATTATTTCGCCTCGTGCTTCTCCGCCAATTCCGAAAATACCTTGCACGAATGTTCCTTTTGTTTGAACTTTAACTCCTTCGTTTTCTATTATCTCCGTTACATAACCATCAATGTAGGCATCTATTTCAATGGGTTTCGGAGGATGCCTGAGTATCATTTGCCCCGTTATTTCAGATATATTCTCTATACTTCCCGTTATAGGTGATTTTATAACGGTTTTGAATAATCCGAAAAATCCGTTTGTTTCGGCAATCACATCATCTTTGTTCACTTCTTGGCCTACTTTAACCTTTAAAAATTCTTTAACATCCTCGGGAGATACGCCCAAACGTCCTGCTATATTCAATGTTTCAACATCACCGGGGATTGCAGTTTTCGCCACGATATCATCAGCTTTAACTTTATCTCCGATTTTTACAACCACTTCGCCTTTAAGTGGTAACCGCCTTTCTTTATATATAACGGCTTTTTCGCTTACCTTTAATCCAGGTGTAAATGCATGAGCCAATTTATACCTCCTTATTTAATCTCGGGATATGTTCCGAGAACTTTATTCCATTCCGTTAATTTCTCGACTCTCAACTTATTGTCTTCAGGTAAGGTAAAAGGTCTTCTTCCTCTGGCATCGATTATAAGACCGACAACACCACCTTCGACTTCTTTGGTCACTTCCTTGCCGTTTCCTTCACCCATATCGAAATTTTTTTCAGGTTTGACTTTAATTTTCATTTTTTCACCGACTCCCAAAGGAATAAGAGCCATTTCTCCATATTTTACTTCTTTTGTATTTCCATTAAAAGAAACTGTGATACACGAAGAACCGTACTTCTTGGCATTTCCGATGGGAGCAATACATGTACCCAGCCTAATCAAACAATCCTTATCAAAAACTTCCGTAGCAGCTTGTTCATGAACCTGAGATAAAACACCGAGTTGAGGCATCATGAAAATACTATCAACGGTTAACATTGTAAATCCTTCGGGCAAAAAGGCATCTATCATCATGAATGCCGATTGAACCCTTCTCGGGGCGTGCGACAAAACACCTCCGGAACCGACTATCATATTTAGTGTTTCCATATTAACAAGTGTCGCTCCGGATTGTGTTTGGTTAAATGTATCGGAAATAGTTCTCTCCTGTTGAACACCTTTTAGGCTAACAGCCATCGTTTTGTGTTGTTCAAGTGCCAATCTCAATGCTTCTCTTGCAATTGCCTGCTCCAATTGAAGATCCTCAATTGTTTGAGGGATAGTGGTAGGGCGAATCATTTTATTTTTAATTCTGTTTCTAACTTCTTTTTCGTCCATATGGAAAGGAATCCATCGCATAATATTTTTAATCCCGGAACTTGCCATAACATTGGATATACTGTAACTCATTCCAAGGTTTGCGCTTACTGTTCTGTTGAAAATCTCCTGGAATACGGAGAAAACATCCGTTGTAGCCCCTCCTATATCAACACCTAGTACTTCTATCCCGTTTTTTTTCGCTATTTTTTCTATCAACAGACCTACGGCTCCAGGGGTAGGCATTATGGAAACATCTGTCCAACTCATTAATTTTTTATAGCCGGGAGCCTGCGCCATAACATGTTCCATAAATAGGTCATGTATTTTATCTCTTGCCGGCTTGAGATTCTCCCTTTCAAGTACAGGTCTCAAATTTTCAACTATAAAAAGGTCAGTTTTTTCTCCGAGATTGTTTTTTACAATTTCCCTTGCATCCTTATTCCCTGCAAATATTACCGGGAGTTTATAAGTTGAACCGAATCTGGGCTTTGGATCAGCTGCGGCGATAATTTCCGATAGTTCGGCTACATGTGAAATCGTTCCCCCATCAACACCACCGGACAATAAAATCATATCCGGTCTCAGTGTTCTGATTCTTTCTATTTTTTCATGCATTTGCCTTCCGTCATTGGACGCTATCGTATCCATAACAATTGCTCCTGCCCCCAGCGCGGCTCTTGCTGCACTTTCAGCAGTCATTGTTTTTACAACTCCCGCAACCATCATCTGTAATCCGCCACCGGCACTCGATGTTGATATATAGATGTCTATGCCGTGATTTTTATCCTTGTAAGGCTTTATAAAGTTTTCTCCGTCCAAAATCTCTTTATTGGCGAGTTCCTCAACTTCCGTCACTGCGTTTAACACACCTCTTGTAACATCTTCAAAAGGAGCTTCAACTGTAGTAGGGGCTTCTCCCCTGACTATCAATCTGTATCCATCCTCCTTTTTCTCAATTAATATTGCCTTGGTTGTAGTACTACCACAATCTGTGGCTACAATCGATTTAATCTCTTCCGGTTTGATCATTCTACCTCCTATGGGGTTTTCTGACTTAATTCTTCTATCTTTGTCAATAATTTCTCAAAATAAACTCTGTCACTTAGAACTATTGTTGCTTCTCTGTAATATTTTACAGGAAAAACAGTTTGTATTAGAGGTTCAAAAAATATAGATAACTGGCCTGCTATTCTGTTTATCGGCTTAATTGTTTCCCCGAAGAGTAACGCCGGTGCCGTGAGTCGCCTATCCACTATTTCAGTAGCTATTTTATCTATTATTTCATTCCTTACCTGTTCCGGTATCTCGTCTATTGAAACAGCATCACTTTTGATCTCATCGCCAAACAGATTCTTAAAAAAATTCATCTCATTCCCCTGTAGCTAATGTCAAGTTGTTTTACGGCTAATGCATCATTTAGACGCCCTACAGGTGTGTTATGAGGAGCACTTTTAACAATTTCCGTATTCTCTTTTGCTTCATTTGCTATTTTAATCATAACATCACAAAATTCATCCAAGGTTTCCTTTGATTCCGTTTCAGTAGGTTCTATCATGATTGCTTCATGAATAATAAGAGGGAAATAAATTGTCGGAGCATGAAATCCATAATCAAGCAATCTTTTTGCAATATCCAATGTTCTTACTCCGTAATTGCTCTTCTGTAAATTACCATCCAGAACAACTTCATGCATGCAGTGTTTTTTATATTTCAGATTATAATGTTTCTCAAGTCTGCTTTTTATGTAATTGGCATTAATAATAGCATTTTTGCTTATTTCTCCGAGATGTTCCTCTCCGATCATCTTAAGATACGTATATGCACGTACAATCACAAGGAAGTTCCCGTAGAAGGAATGAATTTTCCCAATGGATTTTTCTCTGTCGTATAGAAACTTATACTTTTCTCCATCCTTTACGATACGGGGAACCGGAAGGAAATCACTCAAATGTGATTTAACTGCAATTGCTCCGCCGCCAGGTCCTCCCCCCCCATGTGGAGTAGAGAATGTTTTGTGTAAATTAAAGTGAAGTATGTCAGCCCCGATCTCTCCGGGCTTTACAATGCCGAGAAGCGCATTCAAGTTAGCGCCATCCATATACAATAAGGCACCTTTGCTGTGTAAAATATTTGCTATTTCTTTTATATTAGTTTCAAATAATCCAAGTGTATTGGGATTCGTAATCATCATGCCGGCCACATCTTCGTTCACTATTTCTCTCAATTTTTCAATATCAACCAATCCATCCTCATTTGACTTTATTTCGATTGTTTCGTACCCTGCCATGACACTACTTGCCGGATTTGTGCCATGAGCCGAATCGGGAATGATGATATATTTCCTGGGATTCCTTTTTGCTTCCTGGTAAGCCCTGATTAACATTATGCCCGTATATTCGCCGTGTGCTCCCGCTACCGGTTGAAGAGTAATGTCATCAAATCCCGTGATTTCTTTCAACATCTCACCTAATTCATATATTATTTCAAGTGCCCCCTGTACGGTATTCTCACTCTGTAAGGGATGTATAGCGGTAAAACCGTTTAAATTTGCAGTTCTTTCATTAATTTTAGGATTGTATTTCATCGTACATGATCCCAGAGGATACATATTCTTATCTACATGATAATTCAAATTCGAAAGATTTACAAAATGTCTGACAGTATCCTGTATCCCTACATTGGGCAATCCCGGTTTTTCAGTGCGCAAAAACTCTTTTGGAATAATTTCACTTATACTTTTATTATAGTAGCTATTTTTGTTTATAGAGATCCCTTTTACCCCTCCTCTGGATCTTTTGAAAATCAAGTGTTTATCCATTATCACTCCTTTTATTTAGACTTATATTATAAACAAATTCTCAATATTTTTCAATCTATTTTTTAATGTCCGCACAATCGGACATATCCCCCTGCAATTTATCAATTGCATGTTTTAATATTGGAATAATCGTGCTTAAATTGGATTTTACGGCATCAGGTGAACCCGGGAGATTTATTATAATTGTTTTCCCTATTGTTCCACAAACGGCTCTTGACAAGGCGGCAAAGGGTGTTTCATTAAGTGATTCTCTCATAATCAGGGATTCAAAACCATACAATCGTTTTTCAATCAACTCTAAAGTCACATCCGGTGTTATGTCTCTCGGGGACAAGCCGGTTCCTCCGTTTGTTAATATGACATCACATCTATCTTTTAAATTATTTACAGCATCAATCAGATAATCCTTCTCATCCGGAATCAGTATATAATCAAATAAATCAAAACCGTTTTCTTGCATTAAAGATCTGATCAATGGGTGATTTTTGTCCTCTCTTTCCCCACTATAACCCTTATCACTAAGGGTAATAATCGAGTAAAGGTAAGATCTGTTTTTCATGCTTCTTTTTTACTACAAAATCAGGTTTATTTCAAGTGGTTTTTTCTTGTTTTATTGAATCTGAGAAAGTTCATATTCGCTTGACAGCTAAATTATTTTATTTTATATTAGTTTCATGAGGAATGTTTCGAAAAGTGTTGTTTTTATATTTATATTATATTTTTCTCTATTTTATAATCTATACTCGTTTGATATGAATAAAGTCATTGAGCAAACTGTAGCAAATTATAATTCCGTAAAAACAATTCAATCCGATATTTCGGAACATTTTTATTCTTCTACAAAGAGAGGAGATTATTCGGGGAGATATTATTCAATCGGCGATTCAACCGCTATTTATTTTACAAAACCTTTCAGTCAATCAATACTCATAACAAAGGACTCTGTTTATTGGTACTTTCCGAACGATAAAAAGGTTTATATTGGTTCAAAACTCACTAAATCCGAAGTTAAGTCTTTCCAAAGAGAAAATAATTTAACATTTCTTAATAAATTAGAGTATAATTATGATAAGAAACTTGTTGGGAACATATTTTCAAAGAAAATTAAGGTTACAATAACACCAAAAATTAAAAGAAAAGCCAAATTCTCAGGAATAATTATCTATCTTAATCCAAAATTGAATGTGATTACCGATGTTGAATATTATGATCTGGGGGGTAATGAAATAATGGAACAACATTTCAGACATTTTAAAAATATTAACGGTATTAATCTTGCATCTTCTGTTTCAACTATTGTTTTTACACCTATGGGGAATATTGAAACCGATATAAATTATAAGAATACAATTATAAATAAGAAAATCGATAGAAGTAAATTTAATCTCAAAATACCTGTTAAAGGTATCAGAAGAATGTCACTTTTTAATCCAAAAGGAGGTAGCAAATGAAGAGAATCTTATTTGCTGTACTTTTCTTACTTATCATTGTCCAATTTGCATGGGTACCCGTTCTTAATGCAAGCCAACCGAAACCGAATCATGAGCCTCTACTCGCACTGCTTTTCGGTTTGATTATTCCCGGTGGCGGTCAATTCTACAACGGAGATACACATCAGGCAATTATGAATCTCGTAATTGTGGTTGCACTCTACATCGTTGTGGGGATTTTGAGTTACTTTATTCCATTATTTTTCTTCATATGGATAATACCCTGGTTTGTATGGCTTTACTTCGCATGGCAAGGTTATCAGAAAGCTATAAAGATTCGAGACGGAACGGCTATGAAATTCGGCAAAATGAAACTCGCGGATTTAAGAATAAAGAACAAAGCTTATGCATTTTAGATCTGTCAGGGCGGTTTTTACAACCGCCCTTTTAATTTTCCTCATTATTAATCCCATATTCGGCAAAACAATAATAATAAATGGAAACAAACACTTGACCGAGCAATTTATTAAATCTCTTACGGATTCTTCCGATATTTACGGCTCTTTAATGCAATCGGGCTATTTTGATGATATCAGCGTAAAACCCATGGGAGATACCGTGTTGATTAATGTAAAGGAATTCCCCTATATCAAAAATATAACCATTAATGGAAATCTCATATTTCCTTCAATTATAAATAAATTTTCACGCTTTAAAAATTCCGTTCTGAATAAAAAAGTTTTAAAAGATACTCTTTTAAGTATAATTGATTTTTATAATTACAACGGATATCCGGAAGCATCCTTCGATACCATCTCGGTAAAAGATTCCATACTTCATATACATCTTTATCAAGGTGAAATTGATAGCATAAGATTTTTCAATACGAGCGGAAATGAAAAATATATCAGGAAATTATTGAATCTCAAGGAAGGAGATATAATTGATAATTACACTATTCAATCAACAATTTCGAACCTATTACATTCCGGATATTTTTATGATGCACGATATTTTATAAAAAGAAAAGAACGGTATTATCTCGATTTTTATCTTCTTGATGCTTTTCCCTTTTATGATACATCTTCCATTGACTTATCATTCAAATCTATAAAAACAAGTGAATCCGGGAAGATTTTATCACTAACAAGGAAATTTGACGATCTCCATTATTCGATACAAAACAATATTTATTTAAAACAGTATTTTTCTCTTGATAAGTGGCTTTTTTCGGCATCAGCAATGTATAGCCGATTTAAATCCAAATTTTATTTCGGCGCAAACGGTTTTTTTAATCACTCATATTCCACATACACACTGAACTCCGGTTATAAAAATAAAAACATTTTATTAGGAATTGGGGCAGGATATGATTTCATAAAAAAAAGCCCTACATTCATGGCTAATATTAAAGTATATTATCATAACATCAACTATATGTCATCGTATTATCGATACTTGAACTCATATTTTATTCTCAATAAAATTAAATTTGGATATAGTTTAAATCGTTCTTTGTCATATGGTTTAGCAGGAGAATGTAATTATTCTCAATTATCTATCCCCTACCCTATCCCATTCGAAGGTTTTTATTATAACATTCAAAATTTTTCCTATCTTGCCGGTTTTTACATCATTTACAAGAATAAAAATGGTTCCGTAAATTATAAATTCGGTTATTTCGACCATAATTTATACCAGACTATTGAGGTCGGTTATTCTTCTTTCTCCGTTTCCTTATCCACCCGTTTAACTTCCGGTTTGGAGCATCATTTATCTTTTCAATATTCATCTTATATTCCATTTTAGAAGGAATATTTAGGCACGTATTATAGACATAATTACCACCTTTTGTAAAACGATTATCATATTGGAACCATAAGATGATTTTCAGAAAACTGTTATATATAATAAACTTTCTTTGGTATATGAGACCCTGAAACGAGTTCAGGGTGACATAAGGGAAAACGCGAGCTCCTAAACCATACTGAAATAAATTCAGCACAAGCCCCTGTGTTAAGAGGAAAAGAGTCATTTTTTACTTGACTTTGTCATTCCGAACTTATTTCAGCATCTCACTTATCACCGCTAAATATGTTTCGAAACTTTAGTGCGGACAAACCTATCTACCATTTGATTCAAGATAATATTTGACTTCTACATAAATTTTGTTATAATATGTGTAATTATGAACTAAAAGGAGGATTAAATGCATAAAAGACTATTTATTCCAGGACCAACAGAGGTTAGGAAATCCAACCTCGAAGCCATGGCAACACCAATGATTGGCCACAGATTCCCTGAGTTCGATGTTCTATTCAAATCTACAGTTGAGAAAGTCCAGAAGCTATTGTATACAAATAATATAATATTTGTATCAACTTCATCCTCAACGGGATTGATGGAAGGAGCAATGAGAAATTGTGTTTCAAAGAGGGTGTTATCCTGTGTAAACGGTGCTTTCAGCAAAAGATGGGCTCAAATCGGAGAAGCTAACGGGAAAGAAGTTGATAGACTTGAAGTTGAATGGGGTAAAGCAATAAAACCGGAAATGATAGATGAAAAGCTGAAAACCGGGAAATATGATGCTATTTCAATAGCCCTTAATGAAACATCAACCGGTGTTTATTCTCCCATAACTGAAATAGCTGAGGTTATGAAAAAATATCCCGATGTTATATTCATGGTTGATGCTGTAAGTTGTATGGCAGGAACAAAAATCGAAGTTGATAAACTCGGTATAGATGTTGTCCTTGCCGGTGTTCAGAAAGCTTTTGCCCTTCCTCCGGGATTGGCTGTAGCCGCAATCAGTGAAAAAGCGATGGAAAAAGCAAAAACAGTCGAAAACAGAGGATATTATTTTGACTTTCTGGTTATGAAAAAATATTACGATAAATGGGAAACTCCGGCGACACCATCTATTTCTCACATATACGCACTCGACAAACAGATGAGTTATATTCTCGAAGAGGGATTGGATAATCGATTTAACAGGCATCTAAAAATGGCGGAATACACAAGGAATTGGGCAAAAGAAAGAGGCTTCACCATGTTTTCCGAAGAAGGATACCATTCTCCAACAGTTTCATGCATTAACAACACCAAAGGGTTCAAAGTCGGCGATCTTAATGCCTTCCTTGCAGAAAAAGGAGCGGTTATTTCGAATGGCTACGGAACTTTGAAAGAGAAAACATTCAGAATAGCTCATATGGGAGATACTCAGATGTCTAATATGGAAGAATTGCTTTCCTGGATCGACGAGTTTTTATCAAAATAAGGAGGAAGTATGAAAATACTTGTATCTGATAAAATTGCAGATTCGGCAATTGAAGGGATTAAGAGTTTGGGGCACGATGTTACCGTTAAAACCGGCATGTCTTCCGAAGAACTTGAAACTGTTATTCCCGAATTCGAGTGTATCATTGTAAGGAGCGCCACAAAGGTTAGAAAACCCATTATTGATGTAGCTAAGAATTTAAAACTTATCATTCGCGGTGGTGTTGGATTGGACAACATAGATGTTGATTATGCAAAATCAAAGGGAATAGAGGTAAAGAACACACCTGCCGCAAGCTCGATATCCGTTGCTGAGTTGACAATAGGGCATCTCTTAGCAGTTGCAAGACACATTCCATACGGAACAATGTCACTTAAAAACGGGAAATGGGAGAAAAAATCTTTAAAGGGCATTGAATTATATAAAAAGACACTTGGTATAATCGGTTTTGGAAGAATCGGAAGAGAGTTGGCGAAAAGAGCTCTTGGTTTTGATATGAATGTTATTGCTTATGATCCATTTGTAAAAGAAACCGATATGAATGTGAAACTTGTAGAGCTTAACGAATTACTAAAGACAGCGGATTTTATTTCAATGCATCTCCCCCATACGGATAAAACTCATCATATGATTTCAAAGGAACAGTTCGATATGATGAAAGATGGAGCGATTTTTGTAAACTGCGCAAGAGGTGGAGTTGTAAATGAAGTTGCTCTTTATGAGGCATTAAAAAGTGGTAAATTATATGGTGCAGCGCTGGATGTCTTTGAGAAAGAACCTCCTGAATCCTCCCCACTATTTGATTTTAATAATTTTAATTGCACACCTCATCTCGGAGCTACTACGAAAGAGGGACAAGACCGCGTTGGTGATGAAATTATAAAAATATTGAAAAATTATTAAAATTCGTTTTTACCGAAATGAAAATAGGGAGATTTAATTCTCCCTATTTTCATTTTTATTGTCCAGTGTTGTGAACTTAAAAATCGAATATATCGGGCAATATCTTATTAATGATGTTATTACAAGAATAGCTCCCAACACTCCGAATATCCATCGCCACAATGTTAGCGGGAGCAAAAGTGCAATCAGGATAAATATTATACCTATGGTTAATCGGATTACTTTATCAGCGCTCCCAATATTATGAAATGAGTTTTTCATAAATACTCCTTTATAGAATAATAATCGGAACTAAAATGATTGTCAACTGCAGATTGTAGAAAATGGTAAATATGCCCGCCAGTACTAAAGTTCCGGCGGGAAAGCATAGATATATTAACCACTTTAAGGAAAAGTAAATGAATGTGCTTTACCCTCCATAATTGTATCATTTTAAACTTATTTCGGAATTTCTCCTGTAATCATACCGGGTTTTAAGTCGGTCATTCCGAACTTGTTTCGGAATCTTCTCCCTCTTTTCTTTGGTCTCCACCCTGTCATACTGAACTTGTTTCAGTATATCTCACGAGTTGGCGGATTAGACCCTGAAACGAGTTCAGGGTGACGAAAAGAGAGAGATATGAGCCCCTGAAATAATACTGAAATAAATTCGGCACAGGACCCAGGGTGACAACGGGAGGAGTAGTGTGCCATTGAAACGAGTTCAATGTGGCAGGGAAACGATGCGGAGCCCGTGGAAAAATCCAGAGGAATACCCTTTATTATAGATTCTTTATTTTGTTTTCCCTAAAAATCTTTTATTCCAATAATCTTCTGTAATTTCCCTGTATCTATTATCATAATCCACCATACCTTCATAATACTCTTTGTCTTTCATTGCTTTTTCAGCCATTTCATCTTCGGGTAAGGCATCTTTAGTTATTATACGTTTTCTAAAATCACTATAATTGTCTCTTATAGAACATGGCATAAGCCAATTATGTGGGGTCTTACCTTCTCCAAATCCATATTCTTCTTGCCATTTCCTACCGTTTTTGAAGAAATCCGAAAAGAGTGCATCGGTAATCGTTTTGTTATCTTTATAAAGATCAAAAACATTATCTTTGTGATATGGGACAAACACGCAAGGCATAATATTACCGTTCCAATCTATATATATGTATCCTCCTGATCTACCATAGGCTATACAACCGTCCGAAACAATGCCGCTATTCCAAAAATCGGCAACGAAATAATGCTTTTCCTTTATACATTTTTCCCACATATTGAACATCTTAAAACGCTGCTCAGGCGTAACCATAAGATTAATGTCAAATCCTCTTCCAATAGGCATATATTGGAATATCCACATATAGGTTATTCCTATTTTCTCAAAGTAATAGTCATAAAAATCATCATTACTAAGTATATCGGCATTATTCTTAGTACCGGTAATAGACAAACCAAAAGGTACACCTTCTTTTTTCAAATTATCCATTGCTTGCATTATTCTCTTATAAACTCCCTTTCCTCTTCTTTCATCGGTTTCTTTTTCATATCCTTCAACTGATATTGCCGGAGTTATATTTCCAAGTTCTGCCATTTTACCCGCTATCTCTTCATTAATCAAAGTACTGTTAGTGTAAACCAGGAAAAACATATCATCGAATTTTTCCGCCAGGTCAAGTATTGTTTTTCCGGAATCTTTATACATAAACGGTTCTCCCCCTGATATAACAACAAATCTATTACCCCAATCATCATGAACTTCTCTTAATATTTTCTCTGTAACATCAAAAGGGAGTTTTTCAGCATTCGCACTACTGCTTGAAGCATAACATCCTTTACAGTGTAAATTACAAGCTTTGGAGGGACTTAATGTTATAAAATTAGGAGGTTTAATTCCATATTTCTCCTTAAAAGCTTTTTTATCGGGGTCTCCGGATGATAGGAAAGCGCCTTTATAAAGCGTTTCATATATCCTTTTAAGAACTTTTTTAGATATGTACTTTCTGTCATAATTTCTCAATAAGGAATATAAAATACTCGATCCCTCATAAAATTTCAGTTTTTGAATCTCTTTCGGCTTACCTGTAATATTTTTTTCGACATTCCAAACCCAAAGAGCCTTTTCCGCTGATTTTAAGGCTGCATTTCGAATAGTTTTGTTCAAGTCAATAGCTTTGAAAAATTGGTCATACATGGCTTTATTTCCTATCATAGAAACCTCCTTCTAATCTAATATCGACGAAAATATAATTACATAATCATACTTTGTCAATACCTACTTAAAATAAATATTAAATTTAACAAAAAAAGGGGAAGATAAACTTCCCCTTTGTCATTTTTCATAACATCTCTATTTTACTTTTTTCAAGCTTACTGAAATAGTTGTCAATTCCTATGGCAGCATTATGCCCGTCACCGATTCCATGGACAATATCCGGACCTGTTTTTATGTCTCCTCCGACGAATAACCATTCAATAGGAGTTTCTCCATGCTCACCGGTTTTTATCTTACCTCTTACAAACTCGAATTTTTTCTGCAAATCTTCTGGAATATAAGAGTAATCCGGTGCCTGTCCTATTGCCTCGATAATCAATGTCGCTTCGCAAACCATTTTCTGATTCATGTTGAACTGCGGATTGAACCTGTGATTCTCATCAAAAACACGCTCGCATTTGACAAGATTCAATCCTTTAACTCTACCCTTCTCGTCGAGTATTACTTCTTTCGGACCTTCTCCGGGAATCAATTTGACACCCTCTTCCTGCGATTCTTGAACTTCTTCGATATCAGCGGGCAAAATCTCCATTGTCTCAAGACTCGTTTGTGTTACATTGACTTTTCCGTATTTCATTCTCTGCAATCTTGCGGCACTTCGAGACACATCAAATGCAACATTTCCTCCACCTACTACGAGTATTTTTTCAGAAAGAGGAACTTCGTCCAGTTTAATTTCACCTCTAACAAAATCTCTTACTTTCTCGAGGAAATTAAGTCCCTGTATGACTCCCTCTGCATCACTGCCTGGTACTTTTGTACTTCTTCCTTTGTTGAAACCTGTTGCAATTAGAACGACATCATACTTTTTATGCAGATCCATAAATTTCACATCTTTCCCTACTTCGACACCGGTTTTTATCTCCACTCCAAGGGATTTTATGAAATCGATATCTTTATCAAGAGCTTTATCAGGTAATCTATACGCAGGTATACCGTATCTCATTACACCGCCGACTTTTTCCTTTGCCTCAAAAATAGTAATTTTATATCCCATAAGAGCAAGGAAATAAGCTGCTGACAACCCTGCAGGACCACCACCTATAACAGCTACCTTCTTGTGATATGATTTAATGGCTTCATGTAAAATAACGTCTTTATATTTATCGAGTGGTAAGCTATCAACAGCATATCTTTTTAACCATCTTATTGCAACGGGATCTCCTCTATGTCCTATGGAGCAAGCACTTTCACATTTGTGTGTACAAACTCTTCCACATACTTCGGGAAGCGGATTTGTGTTGTAAATTTGGCTTACAGATTCTTTTACATCATCTTCCCATATAGCAGCTATATACTCCGGGATATCCATATGTATTGGACATGCCTCCTGACACAAACCGCAAGCTACGCATCGCTGAGATTCTTTTATTGCCTCTTCTTTGGAATAACCTCTGACAATTTCGACGAAGGAATCCCATCTTTCGTCAGGTTCTAACATGGGCATTTTGACTCTGTCGAGTTCCAGCCAACTCCATTCGTCCGGAGTTACCCACCCCAAATTATCAGCATGTTTACTATCCGGTCGTCTGATGAATTCGTTTGATATTGCTTCCGGTATTTCCTCTTTTTGGGCTTCGATAGGTGTTAGAAAATCATGTATATAATCCCTGGTCATACTCAAAGAGCCTGTCGTACAAACATCTACGCAAAATCCGCAAAAACAACATCTTCCGTAATCAATAACAGGTCTTTCCTTCGTTGAACCTTCCTTTTCCTCCACATCATCGAATTCTACCATCCTTATGGCATCCGTAGGACAAATTTCGGAACATGTGCCGCATCCTATACATTTATCAAGATCATTTGTGTGCATTCCTCTGTATTGCGGTGAAGGTCCTATTTTACCCTCGGGATACACATCCTTTTCCTCTTTTGGATAACGAATCGTTATAGGGTCCTTGAAGAGGTATTTCAAAGCAATTAGAGGTGCAAATACGCTTTTATCTTTATAATTCATAATATCCTCCTGCTACCTATCAAAATCCGGTGCACAGATATCCATAGTAGCCATCCATAGCGCCACATCTTCTATACGCATACCTACAAGTGCTTTTCTTGCATATACAAGACCTGCCGTATAAGAACCGCCTCTTACGGCCATTCTGTACGGTTTTGTTCCGCCGTCCGAAACCATATAATATCCGTGTTCGCCTCTTGCCGATTCTACTTTTACATACACCTCCCCCTTTGGTACTCTGAATTTCAGAGGGTTAGGCATATCAAGTCTTATTTTACCCTTTTTAGGCATCTTTTTAATAGCCTGCCTAATCAAATTTATACTTATTTCGAATTCTTCCCTTCTTTGAATGGCTCTTGCAAGTCCGTCACCATCGCTTTGTACGGGAATATCGAAATCAAGGTACTCGTATGCGGCATAGGGTACAGCTTTTCTCGTATCATATTTTATCCCCGTTGCTCTCAGGTTTGGTCCCGTAATACCGTATTTTATAGCATCTTCCCGTGTAATCGGGGCTAATCCTTTCAACCTTTGAACAACAATAGGATTGTTGTATATTAACCTGTCATACTCGGACAATCTTTTTTCAATATAGTTTAGTGTTTCTTCGAGTTTTTCTATCCATCCGTCAGGTAAATCTCTTCTTACACCGCCCGGAATTATATACATGTGATAAACTCTCGCACCTGTAAGCCACTCGAAAAGATCTATAAAATAATCTCTGTCTGCTAGTGTCCAATTTGATCCCGTGTACAAACCTGTTGTGCCGCTTATCCCTGAAAATCCCATAAGAAAAGCGTTGATTCTAGCCATTTCAAGTACAATTGTACGGATATACTTTGCTCTTTCGGGAATCTCAATACCCATAAGCTTTTCAACGCATCTCGAATAAACAAGCTCGTTTATATCCGGCTCCGGGACACATATCCTTGGTATGAGAGATATATTCTGCATCCAAAGTCTGTGTTCGACAAGTTTCTCGAATCCTCTATGAAGCTGTCCGGGGTCAGGATCGACTCTTTTGATCGTATGTCCTTCAACCGTAATTATATACGAAAAATTACCGTTCATTCCCGGATGGTTCGGCCCGAAGAACAGCTCATATTTTTTATAACGGTCTTCTTCTCCTAAAAATGTCAACAATTCGTTCATTTTTCCCTCTCTTCTTTGAATTTTCCGTATACTTCATTGGAATATGCAAGGGAATCAAAATCTTTTCTCATCGGTGGCAAATCAAGCCAATTGTGTAAAAAGAACGGCTTTAATTCATCATTCCCGATAAATTCGATGCCAAAAAATTCGTGTACATCTCGCTCGTATGTTTTCGCTACATCCCATAAGTTCAACACCGATTGAATTTTAGGATTATCTCTGTCAATCCTTGCTTTTACCAGTATCTGCTGATAATGAGAATATGAAAACAGATTGTACACAACTTCAAATTGCTTCTCTTCCATCCAATCCACTGCTGTCAGTATTGCAAGTTCTTTGAAATCAATGTTTTGCAAAAAGGCAAGGACGGCAATATTCTGCTCTTTATCTATGACAACGGAAAATTGGTGTTCATCGATTATTTTAGTCTTTGCATTGGGAAAAGAATCTTTTATCTTTTCGATTATTTCTTTCTGTGTCATTGTTTCACCCCACTGTCAAATACCGGTTTTGTCCTGTTTAATACGGCATCCTGATTTTTCTTATACCAGGCATAGTTTTGTTCATATCTCTTATATCCTACAGCCGTTCCCTGTTCAATACCTTTCATAAGGGTGTTGAAACCGTTAATTACGGCTTCAGGTCTTGGCATGCACCCTTCGATCGATAGATCTATGGGAAGATACAGTGCCAATCTGTTTATAACCGTATATGAATCGTAATATATGCCACCGTTCAACGGACATGAGCCAAAGGCTATAAGCCATTTCGGGTTTTGCATCTGTTCGTAAGTATAAATTACGCGTTTTAGCGATTTTATTGACAAATAACCGGTTATTAAAAGCAAATCCGCCTGTCTCGGCGTTGCCATAGGTCCTATGCCAAAACGTTCCATATCCCACCGTGATGTCATTGTCGGAGGGAGTTCTATTGCACCACAACCGGTACAATAGTGGAGCATCCACATGGATTTACTTCTGAAATAGTTCAGAACTCGCTCCCATCCGTTATCTCTTAAATCTTTTCTTGAAGTTACCAACATATTTACACCTCTTATAAAATCACGATTAAAAGTTGTGCGAGTGAAAGCGCCATGGGCCATTTCCAGAACCACTTCACAGCATTTTCGAATTTAAATCTCGCAGAAACGGCATTTATCGATAGCGACACAAGATACAAAACAAACATTTTCAGGAAGAAAATCCAAACATTTGAAGAACCTCCCAAAAACAGATTTGTTATAATAGCCGTTTCGAGAAAAACCTGGGCTGCATGTTGAAGGAATGCAAGCCCCATCATCTTTCCGCTTAGTTCAACCATCGGTCCCGATGCAATTTCGGAAGGAGCAGTCATTGCATCGAACGGTTTTTCCCCGAGCATTCCCTGAAGTGCCATTTCTGCCGCAATAAAACCGAGGGGATACCTGATTATGTTCCAATGCAAAAAACCTCCCGCTTGATTTGCCACCATTACCGACAATAATGAACTTTTATTTACAAAAATTAACGAAACGACAACGATAACAAACGGAATTTCATAACCTAACATAAGAGTCAAGGCTCTCGCTATACCTATCGTAGCATTCGGATTACCCGAAGCGGATACTCCCATCGCCATTCCAAGTGCTCCTATTGTCATAAAATAGAGCATAATTACGATATTTCCGTTCATTGAATCAAGCAGATGGAACGGACCAATTGGTAGAAATGCTATAGTTGCCAATATGCCCGCAAGTCCCATCATCACACCGAAATCCATTACCCAATGGTGCGAAATTGATTTTTTTGAAAACAGTTTAACCACATCTAAGTAAGACTGCCAAAAAGGAGGCCCGTATCTTCTATGTATTCTCGCGGTATATTTTCTGCCTATACCCATAAACAACAGTCCTACAATAATGCTCGTAAGAGCAAAAGCTAAATATTTCATCACTATCATAGTAACCACCCCACTATAATGACTGTTACAATGCCTCCGATAAAAAGCATAGATGATACCATCGTACTCGACTCGAATATGGAAGCGAACGATTTACCGATTAGATTTATGTCTCTAACAAGTGCATCGTAAAAATATCTCATGCCGATTCTTATATTTTTGAATAAATTTGCAAAAGGCTCGTAAAATTTATATGCAAAATGATACATTTCCGTTGTCATACCGAAATCCTTCGGGTTCTGTCCCGCTGTGTAATTGTCGAGTGGTTCAACATGGTGTCTCGGTTTGCCGATAAGATAAAGTAAAAAGGCAAATGCAAAACTCAGCCCGAACATGTTAAAAACTTTAAGAGCATTTACATTTGATAGATAAGCAAACATTGTAGTGTTTGTTACTCGCATAGGCGTAAGTCCCATCTTCTGAACAATTTGTCCGATAGGTTTTAAAATATATCCCGGAAATACGCCTATTCCGATCATAAGCAACATACCGATAAACATTGGTATTTGCATTAAAACAGGGACTTCTTTTACATTTTTATACTTCTCGGGGAGTTGTCCGAGGAATATAGAATGAAGAGCTCTGTAAAGATACATAAAAGCACCTGTTGATGCAATAAATATCATTACGGTAAGAAAGGGGAATCTACCCGATAATAATGCCTGATATATGAGCCATTTTGACGCATAACCATTTACGGGAGGAATGCCGGCTGCCGCAATTATACCGATCAAAAATGTTAGAAATGTTATCGGCATCTTCGTTGCAAGGCCACCGAGTCTATGCATATCCCTTTCGTGTGTTCTATATTTTACCGCTGCAAGTGCAATAAATATCGCACTTTTGAAAACAGCATGGTTAACAATATGAAAAATCCCGCCCGTTACGCCGTTTGATGTT
>Ga0190303_1000370_pt1 | contig 18745 bp, 17 predicted proteins | sample 48700701_MG_FD_161672 | JGI IMG/M metagenome (GOLD analysis project Ga0190303, IMG submission 161672) | Hydrothermal vent sediment bacterial communities from Southern Trench, Guaymas Basin, Mexico - 4870-07-0-1_MG | ecosystem: Environmental > Aquatic > Marine > Hydrothermal vents > Sediment ... | reverse complement strand
ACGAACAAGTTGAAGAGGAAGATAACTTTAATAAATTAATTGACAAAGTAAAATTAGTTAAAGACGCTGGGCTTTATCATTTAGATAAAGAGGTTGGCACTAGAGTTTTTGTACCAATTACTAAATAATAAACTAAAACGAGATGAAATTTCATCTCGTTTTTTAATGTTTTCATATATGTATATGATTTGATTTCACTGTACCAACGGTGTTGGAGACTGATTTAACACTTATTGAGCATTTCTTCAAACAACTATCTGTATTCTAATTCTAATCATAATGATTACGATATAGAGCTTAAAATATCCATTATATAGTCAAACGTTGGTTTTTCACCAAATAACATATCTTGCATACTTTTATAATCTTTTTCTAATTCCTTTAATCTATATTCATCAGGTACTAGTCTTAACGTTCCTGGTCTCGCTAAATCATATCGTGCCCAACCTCTTGGATAAAACTTTTGTTTAAATTCAACAACTTTTTCTAATAATTCAACATCTTGAATCAGTTCATCTTTAGAGATTAATTCTGATATCATCAAGACGTCATAATAGTGTCTTGAATACCTACTAGGAATGGGTGAAGTGTCTGGACGATTAGCCTCAAGATGTAATATTGTTACCTTCTCCCAAAAGGTCCTTGAAGGTTTTACTGTTAATACCTCTGTAAAAGGTTTGTTCATTACATTAGGATAAAAGTCATTTATATAAGGACTAATTTTAGTAAGTTCCGAAGGGGTCAAAGCAGCTAATGGACCAAATTCTAATCTAATTGAACTAAAAATAGCTTTATTATTGAATATTTTTGGGTACTTGAATATGACTATATTTTCTTCTTTAGCATCACATGATAGATTAATATCAAATCCAAGCATACTCTGTAGATCGTTTCTTATTTCATCAAGCAATACTTCCTTTATAAATTTAGTAGCCAGATCGTTTATATCATCATTGTATTTGCCTTGTTTTGTGTTGCTCCTTAATTCATATGGTTCATTTTCTGAAATCCCGAAGACTCTCCAATCAAGTATTATATCTATATCTTCAGAGAATCTTCTTATTAAAGAATATCCTTTTGATAAGCTTGTTCCACCTTTAAATGTAAAGGCATCTCTATACTTGCATTTATTAAACAAGTAATCCAACATAAGTACTACCCAAAAATCTTTTTCTATTATTGCATCATTAACTTTCATTTTACTTGCAGTATTTCTAAAAATTATTGATCTCTCTTTATCATCTAATCGTGCTAAATCATATATGCTTATTCCCCTTGAATGTTTTCTTGATTGTCTCGTATATCCAAGCAGTAGATAACTTAGATTCATCTAAAAGCATTTTGATGATTTTTGGATTGTTATAATGATTTCTGATAATGCTCATTTGATCTTTTGTTATGTTACTTCTTCCAATTGCCTTAATAGCTTGAATCAAAATAGCTGTTTCCATTGATGATGAATACATTAATCTATTATTTGTATGCTTAAAAATTAAATTGATATTTCCAATCATATAATCTTTATATGGGCCAGAACTAACATAAACATACTGTGCAGGTACTTGAGTAGACAACCCTATATAATTAAGAGCACTAGTTCCACTCGGACAAATTTTCCAATTATTAGCCCTAGCTAAAGCATGTGCTACATCATCTATAGATGGTGCACTAAACTCTTTTAAAACAGTACTATAATCTGGTATATCGTACACACCAGATATAATACGTCTTATTGTACTAGACTTTTCTAATCTTTCCAAATTTTTATTAATCGTTCTTATATTTGTCATTTCAATAAAGTCCTTTGCAGTGAAGGCATTTAACTGTTCTTTTTTAATCTTCTTCAGTATCTTATTACTAAGTGGTGTTTTACTATTCATATTATCACTTCCTTGTCGCTATTAGTATATACTTTTTGCGACATTAAAGCAAATAAAAATTTGAGATTGATTATTTATAACATAACTATATTAATATCAAATAGTTTTTGCAACGCTTTTTCTTAGTATAATTGAAATTCCGTTGCATTTATAATTATAGTGTGACAATCTTTCTTAAACTAGGAGAAAAATTGTCACTTACGGTTTTTTTTTATGTCTTTTTAATACTGAAATACGGCTTAACTAAACAAAAAAAGCCACAAAAAAAGAGCTTATTCGTGTCAATCCACTCAATATTAGGTATAAATACGCTAATATCAAACAAATATACAAATAAACTCAGTTACTTCAACCTGTCTTGTTGTTATGGAGTTTATAACGTTTTATAGGTTGTCTTTATGAAGTTTATCTCCTTGTCTTAATGTAGTTTTGTTGTTTATTGAAAATATAGTCTATTTTCTATAAATTCGGATATAATCTCGTATCCGGATTCAGTCTGCGCCTATGTCTCTAGAAAATGATGTTTTTTGCCTATTCAAGGATTAGATAATGATTACTATGTAATAGGTTATTCATTTGCTTTGTCAAGCTCTTTTTAAGAACGTCTCCACTAGTTAAACACGTGTTAAATTTCATTGTCTTGTCCGTAAAGTGTTTATCTCGATTTTAGGTACTGTCAACCCGTGTTTATTTTTTTAACTAGCTTAGAGCGTTGTTTTCACCAAAGTACTTGACACATCTTAACTGCGATTTCTATGTTAATTATTACTTTTTATACAATCAATCAACTTCAGTCTTGATAATTTTGAAAAAGGTATAATTATTGTTATTAACATTATTATACAAACTGCTACAAACATTAACAAAATTGTTCTTATATCAAAAGAAATAATAACTAAATCTTTGTAATCAGCTGTCCATATATAGTTTAATAGATCAAGGCCTATAGGATGAAGAATTATTGCAACTAATAAAGATGCAAAACCTAGAACTACAATCTCTAAGATAAACAGCTTGCTAATGGATCTCATTCTAATACCTAATGTCCTTAATAATCCAATCTCACTATGCATATACGTTATATCTCTCGATAATAGGTTTGTAAATAAAAGTATAGTGAACAATGAAAATACAAGACTTACACCATTTGCTATATTAATTATCACTGGTTTTGTATCTTCTTTAAAACTCATTATGGATGATAAATTAAATCCATCAAACTCATAATTTTTACTATGAAGAATTTTCATGTCTTCTTCAAGGTCATTAGCATTATCATTGGTAATAGCATAAACATAATCTGATACAAACATCTCATTGTAGAGAGAATCACTTACTTGAATTGTTTTTGTAACTTCATCATCATTTGAATAAACTCCCTGTATCACTACAGAATCAAAAGGATAGATTGTGTCTTTTATTCGAAGAGTATGAGATAAACTTATTTCTTTACCTAATATATATTCAACTAACTCTTGCTCGTTTTCATCCCAATATGCTTTGAATTCACCGTCAGAAGTTATATTGTAATTTAAATCTCTTTGAATAATTATCGACAACACTTCTTTACTAACAAAAACATCATTCGGACTGATTATCACATCATTAAATGCAGAATAAACCACTTTGTCATTATCTGTAAATGGCGTTATTCGAATACTTCCATTTGTTGTAGCCGAAGAAAAATCAGGTAAATACCCTTTAAGTTGATGTTTTGTGTTTGCATAATTGAAATCAGAACTTACATATATTATAGAATATACATCTGTCACTTTATATTGTGCAATGCTTTTTAGTGTCGAATCAATGTCATTGTTATACTGGAAATTTCCATCCATATCGTAAATGGATAAGTATTCTTCATAATCTGTTTTGTAAATTCCGGAAACTACCATACTTGTATCTGGAATTATATATCCTATAATGTCATCCATAGAAGTTACATTCTCAAAATCTGTTTCTAAAGCTTTAGCTAAGTAATCCGAGATTACTATTTCATTTTCCTGCACAGGAGAAACACCTAAAATAATTTCAATTTCATCATTGTATTGTATATATCCATTTAATACTGATATATAACTATTATCACCTGATGATTCTCCATTTTCTTCTAGAATATACGAGTAGGGTTCGTAATACTTATACACATTTGATTCTAATCCGTCAAAAAAGTTCTTCTCATCTGAGTTATCGATGTATATTGGTGTATATTTGTAATAAAGAGTATTTGTATCAATTAGGTTTTGTGAGGCAACACTAAACTCATTTACAAATAGCAAGGTGAATCCCAAACTTAAGAAGAATAGAGTTATTGAAAACATCAATACATATTGTATATATTTTCCTAGTTTCATCTTCATCTGTTTAAGAGACAATTTCATGGCATTAAACGTTGATAACCTAAGAGCACTAAAACCATCTAGTGATATCAAAGTATTACTTACAACATCATCTTTAGAAACTCTATTTAAGGTTCCATGTCTCATTTGCAACACTTCATCACTGTACTTATCAGCAATTTCTTTATCATGCGTCACCATAATCACTAACTTGTCTTTAGTTAATTCTTTAAGGAAGTTTATAACTAATAAAGATGTATCATCATCCAGATTCCCTGTAGGTTCATCTACTAGTATAACTTTAGATTCTTTCAATAAAGCTCTTAAAATCGCAATACGTTGTTTTTCCCCTCCACTAAGTTGATTAGGGTATTTGTCTTTTTTATCTAGAAGCTCAAATTTGTCTAATGTTTCTTCAAAGATTTTATCTTCAACATTTGGTACGGCAAATCGGAGATTCTCAATCACTGTAAACTGATCTAGCAAGTTATATTCTTGAAAGACAAAACTTATAATATGAGTGTGAATTTTACTCCAATCCGTCTTAGATAAAGTAGAGGAGTTTAATCCAAACAGACTCATCTCGCCTGAATCAAATGAGTCAATACCACCTATAATATTTAGAAGAGTAGTCTTTCCACTACCAGATTTCCCCAATATAGAAAAAAATCCTGAAGAAGGAAATATAATAGAAAGGTCTTTTATTACTTTTTGTCTTGCATTTCCTTCACCATAAGATTTATTTATCCTAGACAACTTAAGCATAATTCTCACCCTTTCCTTAATGCCATGTATATATTATAGCTTTATTTCATTTGAAATCATATTACTTTCTTCATAAGTGCTGCACTACTATTAATTTGATATCCCTAACTAAATAGGACATTTCGAATGAAATTATCAAGCATTATCACAGATTCACCTAATACAATAAAATTATTTATCAGATGAATCTGCAATCTTTATACCTGTCTCTACTTGGTATCTATAGAAACACACAAATATTTGTAGTTAAGTATCTTGTTATAACAATACTGCTAAAACAGAATAATACTTTTTAATAAGTTACAACTATATTCGCACGCCACTTCACTTGCATATATGTAGAAGTGTTGTTCCAAAAACTTGGTATATTTTCTATTTTCAATCTATATGTATAACCACTGTAAATTGTGGTATACATTGTTACAGTTCCACTTTGTGTAGTAGATTCAATACTTTCAACTTCACTCCATGAGTACGGATATGACTGTGACTGCTTTTCTAAAATATAATTTACTTTAACTGAGTTATTCTTATACAGTATATCAATATAAATTTTGGAGTATTCCCTACTCATATCGATTTCAGAAAAATCAGGATCACCATTACCATTGATTTCTCCCACTACTAGATACACTTCTTCATCCGCTATTGTTTCACCAGTTTCCATTTGAATATAATCAGAATTATATGTAATAGAAAAAGCATTTACTTGAGTTGAAGAAAATAAAAATGCACTCGTAATTAATAAGGCAACAACCATTAATTTTTTCATAATATTCCTCCTTCTAAAAATGTTCTTGATATAACTGCATTCTTTTCCCTTTTTATGTTAATTCAATTATAGCATAGCCTTTTTATAATTCACAGGTCATAAAAGAACCAAATATCCGTATTTACAAAACCCACATCCCCTTATTAAATATTAGTCACAATAATACAAAATGAACTAAATAAAATTTAAAGTGTTTACCACAACAAAACTCTATATCATAATTTCCAAAAAAAAGCACAAAAAAAGAGCTTATTCGTGTCAATCCACTCAATATTAGGTATAAATACGCTAATATCAAACAAATATACAAATAAACTCAGTTAACTCAATATGTCTTGTTGTTATGGAGTTTATTGTGTTTTAGGGGTTGTCTTAATGGAGTTTTGTTGTATTACTTAATTTCATCATAACTTACGGTCTTTTTTACGTAATGATAATTGTAGTGTATTTTTACGTCTTTAGACCTGTAATTTTGAAATATTTGTTTTTTGACATTCTAAATTAAACTTCAGAGCATTCCTCTGAAGTTTAATTTTACAAGATTGCTATTATACTTATATTATTAATCAAATGATATAGTATTTGTAATAGTAATCCATTAGAGTACTCATTTTAATCTTGTTTAAGTATATAGATCATCTACTGTATAGGTTAAATCTAATCTCGCAAGTGCTTCTTCGCTATATCCTGACTTTGAAAAGCCTCCAACTCTATATGGCTTTAAGAATTCTGACTCCTCTATTAAATCCTTAACTTCAGAACTTCTAAATAAGTCTGTTGTCCATTTGCACTCATAAGCTGTATTACCTTTGTCACCTTTAGTCATAATATCTATCTCTACTTCTCTTTTAAGCTTTTTATTATTTCCCCAATACCTTGCTATCTCATAAAACATATCGTCTTTTGCAATATGATTTTTTCTTATCAAGAATTCTTTTGCAACCTTTTCAAATATAAATGATACATATTCATCCAACTTTTGTCCAATAAAGTTATCATAAAATACATTTGGACTTAACAATATCATTTTTGATTTATTTGTATATATAAATTTATAATAAAAGTTAAAGAAGTTATCTTCAATTTTATATAATGTCCTTTTACTATTTGGTTTCTCTCCGAAGCATATTTCTTTTTCTATAATGTCTAGATTTCTCAGTGTATTTATATATTTTGTAGCGGTTCCTGTATTATTCACTTGGGATTTTGTTGATATCTCATTTAATCTCGTTGCTCCACTACATATTGAGTTTATGATCATGCTATAAGATGTGATTGATCTTAATTCCTGTTTCAAAAAGAATTCAGTTTCATCAGCTAATATTGCATTCTCATCTATAATAAGCCTTTCAATATTAGCTTTTATTGATATACTATCATTTATCTTTGAGAGATAATATGGTATTCCTCCGAACACACTATATAATCTAACTTTATCTTCATTTTCAAAATTCGGGTAAAACAGTGATGATTCGTAATAATCAAAAGGTTTAATTTTCATTTTAAAAGTAGTTCTTCCATATAATGGTTTATGATATGATATCACATCTTCTATCATCCCAACGTGGCTACCAGAAAGAATTAAGGTTACATTTGATTCTACTAAATGGTTATCAATTGCGTTTTGTAACAATGATTGTATCGCAGGTTCTTTTGTAAATAGATATGTAAATTCATCAATAATTAATAAAACTCTTTCTTTATTAGATTTTTTATTTAAATATTCAAATAACATATCCAAACTACTAAAAGTAACTGAATCATTATAAAAACTAGCAACAGCATTTGATAATATATTCAAATTGTACTCATATCCCATTTCGTTAGCCACAAAATAGATCCCTTTATTGCTTTTCAATATTTCTTTTAGAAGACTCGTCTTACCAATTCGTCTTCTACCATACAAAATCCCAAATTCAAACTCTTTATTTTGAATACGTTTTTCAATCGTTTCTATTTCTTTTTCTCTTCCTATAAACATACTTTCACCTCACTGTATTATAATAAAGTTTATCTTGTTACAGTAATTTTACCACGGTATCATTCGAATGTCAATGCTAGTGTATCATAATAAAGTTTATTATGATGCAGTTTATATTCTTTTGCCTAGTAAACCACTGTTCAACTTCCATACCAATCCACTTTGGTTCTCTATTTTTTTATGCATTTATACAACTTAATTTATATATTCATTTTTATTTCATATCCTGATTCTTTTGGTTCGAATCCCCTTATGAAATATTGATATATATATCAAAAAAAAGACATATTCTAAAAATAAAATATGTCTTTTAATATGAATACATTGTTTAATAAAGCCGTAACCCAATTGAAAAAGTGTAATATATTTCCCTTTTTCAAGTTTTATTGCCATAGAAAATACTATTTACCGATATTGTCTTGTTGTTATGGAGTTTATAACGTTTTATAGGTTGTCTTTATGAAGTTTATCTCCTTGTCTTAATGTAGTTTTGTTGTTTATTGAAAATATAGTCTATTTTCTATAAATTCGGACATAATCTCGCATCCGTATTCTGTCTGTGCCTATGTCTTGTTGTAATGGTGTTTATAGTATTTTAGGGTTGTTGGTAATAGAGTTTTACTGGTTGTCTTTATGGCGTTGAGGAATATATGACTTCTATGCTCTTGTCATGATGTTACATATATATTTTTTATGATTTATCGTGTTGTCGATAGATTTCACCTTTCAATCATCATTATGATGTGATTCCGAAAATCTTGGTTAATTCAAAGAAACTGAAATTTTGATAACTCCAGTTTCATTATTAATAGCTACCTATTTTCTATTTCCAAACAATTAATTGTATCCAGTAAAATGAAATTAGTACAAGCAATAAGATAGTTACAATCAAATACATATATTTGTACCTGATTGTTACAATTTTATCAGAAATTGGTTTCACCTCAAAAATCAGTAAAAAAACAATTACTATAACAAACAAGAATGGAGTAACCATATTTATTTGAGTCGTAGAAATTCCAGCACTAAGAAGTGAATCCATAAAAAATTCTTCTATGAGAGCAATCAATATTCCGTAAACAAAGAACACAAATGGCAGAACTATTTTTCTAATCATAAAATCACCTAATCCTCTACAGAAAATGAGTAATAATCAATCTCTTCACCGCTTATTATATCATATGATTTCACTAATGAGAACCACTCATTTGTAGTTGGATTATAAAAATCAATAGAGAATATTTTAATAGGTCTTAGTCCATAATCCAATTTTACATATACATTATGTGATTCAATATTTTTAATGCTAAATCCTAGATAAAGTCTTTCTAGTTCTTTAATATTTTTAAATGTAAATTCATCAAAAGAATGGTACCCCATAGATATCTCTTCAAATACTGATATACTAATATTAGATTTATTGATGATAAGATTAGAATCAACTAGAATGTCATAATATTCGTTCGTAATTATTCCATTTATTATCTTATAATTTCTAACTACTTCTTCTCCATCTACACTGTAATTTAAACTAGAGGAGTAAAATAATCCTTCCTCAGTCTTAATTACAGTATCAATGCAATAATCGTCAGATTCACTATCTGTAGTCATTTGCATAAAATCATATGGTTCATCCGTGTACAAAGGAATATAAGATATAGTATTTTGCTTATTATTTACTTCTGAATATAAATAAGTTTGTCCATCTCCAAAAATTATATAATCTTTGACAGGATCAAACCACCAATATAATTTCCCAGCTGCATAACTTGATGCTGCAGCCACAGTATATCCATCATTCAGTTTTGCAAATAAATGATTAGTAAATATTTTTGATGACGGTACCCATGTTACGTCAGGCCACCCAATTGATGAAGCGGCACCATTCAGAATTGATTGATTTGCCATTGATTCAAGAGTACTTGTTCCCTCTGCAGAATGGCAAGTTGCCCACACTACTAATTTTGTGTTACCCATATAAGGCAATTCATCTGAATGTAAATATGTTTTTGAATAGAGGTAATTTGCAACAGATACAAATCCTGCATTACCATGCCCGGAATACATCACAACTTCTTTATTAAAATTGCTTAATCCTGTATAATCATCAGATTTTAGAGTGCTTTCTGATTGGTTTTGAAAATCTACAGTAGTATAACCCATATTGTTTAATTCATTTATAGGTGTCACTGCATCTGGAGTTGTATCAATGTCACCTGGACCGTAATCAAATGTCATAATTGATGCCATTTGTTTTCTTACTTGTATATAATAGTCTCCAGTTGTGTTACTAGAGTATGCTCTAACATTAAATATGTATTGTCTGCCACCAGTAGCATAAAACCCCATTGTTGCATTGCGCTTTTCACCGCCATCATCATTTGTTAAAGTAAGATATGGAGATAGATACCTTGACATATAAGTATCTAAAGTTCCATAAGTTTCAATTACATAATAACCTGAAAATTGTGGTGTGAATTTAAACGTATCAACTTGTCCTGCAGAGCTTATACTTGTTTCATATAAAGTGTTTTGTGAAATATAACAAGTAGCACTGTAACATGAACATAGAGTAGTGTGTCCAAACACACCTTGCATTGATAAACTACTAACAAAAAACAAAAATAATAATAGTATTTTTTTCATAATTCCTCCTTTTTATATTCTTTTACTTCAAAATAATTTTTATTAATCATATGCTCATAAATATCATTTTTCATAAATCTATGCTCAAATATTTGTATTATCTGTTCCATTTGATCTAACAATACAAAATATTCTTGGACTATTTGCTCCATCATTCTTATTTCTATTATTCTTCCAGTGTAATGGTTGTAAGTTTGATATGTTATCAGAACCATCATTTGATACAGGATTAATGTGATCAATCTCCCAACCATATTTCCCTGTAGTTCCGTGTAAACTTTTCTTTATCCATGCTCCACAAACATCTTTTCTCCAAATATTTGAATCGTTACTTGGAACTATAGTTCCTTTGTTCCAAACCTGATTAATTTGATTATTGCTCCAATCGCTCATATGCTCTCCTCCTTATTTTTCTATAATAATGTTATATATATTCTTCAGTAATAATAGACTTTTCTCATGCTGTTTAATGTTATACAAATACTTATCAGTTCTTATATCCTCTATTATTGTTTCGTACCACTCTAGTAATCTTTTGATTACTGGTTTAAGTTGCACATATTCTTCTTGTAAAGAGTACTCAACAAGTAATCTAGTATAGTTTTTTATATAATGGTCTCTAGTATATTCATTAATAGTATTAGCTAAACCTACAACTTCATATTTCGCAAATTCTTGTAATTCCATATATTCACTCCTTTCAATAAATACAAAACAGTGAATCCTCTACTATTTTATATTGTCTTTAAAAATAATCTGTAATTTGGTATACTATTTACGGATTGTATGGTGCAGTAACAGTCACATCTGGTACATCTTCAAATTCATTAGCTTGTACATCTGTATTAGTGTTTAGTATGAACAAACTAAACATAACAAACAAAAGTAGAAATACCTTTCTTATTTTTTGCATCGCACATCCCCTCCTCACAATTATTCTAACTGTGAAAAAGCGAAAATATAATGACAGGCATGACAGTAAGGAGAAATATATGAATATTGAGACTATGTTCTTTTACCACATTGAAGTATTACGTATAGAAAACAATGTTACACTTGAAGATTTTATTACTAATGTGTGTTCTGAAAGACAATATTGGAGATATAAAAACGGAGAAAATTTATGTCCTCAAGATAAATTTTCTAAATTTCTAGAAAAACTACAAATTAGTTACAATGAGTTTTTTAATTACTTCTATGCTAAAGAGCTCCAAGAATACAAAAAACTAAACAAACTTTATGAAAATATCTTAAAAAGTAAAAAAAATATGTCCAAACAAATAATGGACTCATTAAAGAATATAAACTTTATTAGTTATGAAACTAAATCTTTTTTTGAAATGTGTAAAACACTTTATAATAATGAGTTTAGCAGTTACTCAAATAGCGAAATTATTAGTAGATACTCGAAAAGCATTAATTACCCATGTTGTTTAAATAAGAAATATATTTCATTTAGAGAGATTGTAATTTTAATTAGAATTGCTCACTTTGAAGCATTAATAAAAAAATATGATGCATCTGAATACCTATATGACATGATAATTAAAGAAACATTTCTCCTCTCATCAAACACTAGATATTACATGCCAGCTGTATATGTTAAGCTAGCCAAAATATTTGGTTCTATAGGAAATTTTGAGAAGTCATTGTCTATAAGTAAATTAGGTTTAAAGTATTCTAATCATAATTATGACTCAAAAGCATTACCTAATTTATACTTCCTTTCAGCTTTAGCAAAATACAAATTAGGTTTAAGAGATAAATTTGAAAGTGATTTAGTTAAATGTGTTTCTTCATGCTTATCAGCTCAATCGGCAGAAACTTATACATTGTATTGTGACTTAATTCAAAAGTCTTTCAACATAAATCATGATACACTTTTAAATATCATAAATTCCGAACATGTAAGAGTCAGTAAACTCTAGATTGTATTGTTAAAAATATTAAAGGATTTATTAAGATATTCCAAACAAAAAAACAGAAAACAAAATGAGGTTTATTTCAAAATGTTTTCTATTTTTTTTCGTTTTTTAATCTTCATGCTGTAATATATTCGTAAGCGTCAAATCCCAGGTGTATTCCAATTTGTCTATTAACTTGATAAAATACCACTATAAAGGTGGTGTTTTTAATGAATACAGAAATTAATCAAGAAGAAAGATGGCGAAAGCTACTACTAGAGTAAGCGACAAATCTTGGACGTAAAATAAAAGGAGCGACAACTACATTTTAGTAGTTATTGCTCCTTTTATTTATGTTTTTTATTTTATTGATACATCCAAGATTTGTCGCTTACTATTAATTCATAAGAATCAAAAAAACAAGACACTCGGAAGTATCTTGTTATGCGATTTATGGAGGTCCCGAGTAAATTCTCACCTGGTGGTCACGGAGTTGCAGTCCTAACCCACGTTATATCCTATTCTCATTTTTGTTATTTCAATTATATAGATTTTGATTATACTTTATATTTAGGTTCCCAATTTAACTTTGTATAAAGGTAATATCCAAGAAAAGCAATAACAAAATTACTAATTAACATCGCAGTCCAGATACCAACACTTCCAAAATCAGTAAAATGCTTAAATATTAAAATTAATGGAATTCTTAAAACCCACAATCTAGTAACACTTAAAATAAATGAATATTTTGTATTTCCTGTTCCAATAAATGTTCCGGTAAATGTTTGAAAAATCGCCATCAATGGTAATCCAATTATTAAATAAAACATATATGTTACTGTAAGATTTAAAGCTACAGAATCATTTCCTAAAAAGATACTGGCTAATGGTTCTCTTACAAACATAACGATAATACTTAAAACAATCATTGTACCTACAGAAAGATACATTGCTTTCTTAAATGTTTCCCTTGCTCTTTCAATATTTAAATTTCCAATATTTTGTCCAATATAAGCAACTAACACCCCGCCTATAGCCATTACAGGGTGTAAGACTAAACTACTTAGTCTATTACCAACACTGAACGCAGCAACAATGTTACTACCATATGAAATAATAATTTTAGTCATAATAACAAATCCAACAGCTGTTAAAGCTTGCCCGCTTGAAGCTGGCAAGGCTGTTTTTAACATTGTTTTCATAATTAATTTATTAAATTTAAGCTCTTTTAAGGATATTCGAAGACTATTTTTTTTCGAATAGAACAACTGATAAAAAATAAATGGCATTATTGCTACATTGGCGATTAAAGTCGCATAAGCTGCACCAGCAACACCAAAGTTCAAAACAGAAATAAAGATTGGTGATAAAACAATATTAAGAACTATAGTAATTACTCCATAAATAACTGGAGTAACCATATCTCCATCTGATTGTCTGATAGATGTAAAAGCAAAGAAAATAAAAACAAATGTTAATTCAAAAGATCTAATTTGTAAATAAGCAACACTATTATCTAAAAGATAACCTTCAGCTCCCATTAATGCCATAATATATGGTGCACCAAAATAAGATATAATATTTAGTACTATTCCAATAAAACTTGCAAGAATAAATAGATTAGTAGCGTATTTTTTAGCATCAATTATTTGATTTGATCCAACTAATTGTGAAATCAAGGATGTTCCCGCTACTGCTAAGCCCATTCCTAGTGATAAAAACATAAATAAAACTGGGAAAGTGATCGAAATTGAGCTAACAGCGTCAGCACTATGATCAACGATTTTAGAGACGAAATACATATCTACTAAATCATGAACTGTTTTAATAAAATTATTAAGCATTAGTGGTAAAGCCAAAATAATTAATCCTTTATAAATATTTGGGTCTTTTAGTATTAAATAGCGTCTATTATCTTCTTTTGACATTGTAATCACCTTCTTCTTCTAGAAAGTATTATAGCATATTAAAAACTCACTATAAATAGTCATCTTTTTTTTATTTGTCGCAATAATTTTTCAACTTTTAAAATGTTATTTTAATTCAATATTTATAACTTGTTTCGCAAATAATTCAAGACCATTAATCAAAATAGTTTTATTAAATAAATCTGTTTTCAAAATAACACCTTCTATTTTTAAAATATCACCATTTTTAAAATATGATATAGTTACTTGGCTATTAAATAGATAGGCTGTTTCTAATTTATAATTTAAATTTATCTCTTGATCCGGACTAAGAATTGGCATTTCTTTTCTTGTTCTTCCGTATAGTAATTCTTTTAGGTAATCACTTTGTTCTAGTAAAGCATTAAAAGGCATCCATTTCATCATTTTACGATCGCGATAAACGTAATTATCCATTATGTCCACCTACCATTTTATTACGAGCAATGATTGTTGAATCTTTTAAAAGACTACTTGCTCTTAAGGTTGTATTTTTACCGTATTTAAAGTTAATATTATCAAGTGATGAATGAAGTTTATGATCTTTAATCATCTTATTCATATCTTTAAAAAGATTTAATTGAACGTAATACTCTTCTACTAAGTTTGTTACTCTGATTGTTACCTTGCGAATTGGTGAATTATTATAAAACTCATCAAACAACGTAATGCAAGCATTATAAATTTCCGCTTCATTATTAGTTGGAAAAGGTAAGGTTAGTTGACGGTTAAATCCTCCTTTTACTTCTTTCGAATAATTAATTCCAAGATTAATTGTATAAGCTTTTTTATTACCAATCCGTAATCTTTTTGTTACAGTATCAGTCATTTCCAAAATAATTTGGGTAATAGTATTTCCATTATAATCATGAAAAAGAGTTTGCCCAATTCCATAACTTTTAGAAACAGGTTTATAAACAAGTTTTTCATTAATAATAGACATATCAATTCCGTGAGCATGGTAATATAATTCTTCACCCATAATTCCATAATATTTTATTAACTTTTTTAAAGGATAATTGGCTATATCACCAACAGTTAATATTCCTAAACGGTTTAAGTTTATTTCCATTTTTTGTCCAATTCCCCACATTTTAGAAAGGGGAGTAATAGGCCAGAGTTTTTTTTCAATATCGGCATAGCCCCATTTAGCGATAAAGGTTGGAGATTTTTTACTTTCAAGATCAAGTGCTAATTTACTTAATAGTAAATTGGGACCAATACCACATGTTGCGGGAATCTTTGTTGTTTTTAAAATATCTTTTAAAATTATTTCCGCCATTTCTATTTCTGTCTTTTTATAAAAGTTAAGATAACTGGTCAAATCTAGAAAAACTTCATCGATTGAATAAATATGCATATCTTCATAAGATACATACTTTAGATAAATCTCAATGATTTTTGTCGAAAACTCTAAATATTTTTTCATCCGAGGTTTAGCATAAATAATTGATTTATCATTAGGCAGTTCATATACACGACATCTACTTTTAACACCTCGTCTTTTAAGGTAAGGAGTTACAGCTAAAACAATACTACCATTCGAACGAGTTTTATCAGCCACTACAAGAGGTGTTGTAAAAGGATTTAATCCTCTTAAAACGCACTCTACAGAAGCATAAAAGCTCTTTAGATCAATACATATAATTTTTTTATGAATTTGATATTGTTCTAACATGTATAACACCACCTATCTAGGATATTAAGTCTATTATATGTTTATTAAATTTTCTTTTCAAGTATACTATTTTAACAAAAAGACTCAAAAGACAACTGTTGGTTGTCTTTTGAGTTTATTAAAAAAATTATAAAAAAAAGCAACTTTCTTAGTTGCTTATTTTCGATAAATATTAAAATATTTAAAAGGTAAATCCTGGTCACAATTAATTCCTGTATTATAAGATAAGTTAGTAAATAACTTAGTTAGGTCAACAACCTTATCTTCAAATAAATATAATGATACTTCTTTAATAATATTAGTAGCCATTTCTTCTGCTTGGTCATACAAGTCTATTACTGAATAGTTATATTGTTCGTTTGTGATTGGATGAAACCACTTCTTTTTTTCTGAATTATGAAAATCGTAATTTTCTAAATGGTTGTAGAAAGGAATGTCAGCAAAAAACATATCATTTTTTTTATTAAATATATCAATCACTTTAAAAATCAGTTTTTTGATTCCTAAGGGGTCTCTTACAAAATGTTTTAAATTCCAATACATTTTTTGACTGCTTATTAGATACATTACTCCACCATGTTTTTTACCATAAGTTTTTTCCAAAGCATAATCAATTATTTTCATTGCTGAAAGAGGAGCGGTATTAAGTGGATAAGATTTTTTATATAGTTTAATATGCTTATGATTAATTCCTAAGTCTTTTTCAATCAATAAGGCATCAATAGAACGCTCAAACTTTAAATGAAGACCACGATAACTATGAGTGGTAATATCATCCTTTTCATATTTTCCGACATGATAATAAACATAAGGATGAATTTTAACATCTAAACAGTAGTGACATATAAATCCAACTAAGAAAGAGTATGTATCTTTTTCTAAGTTATTTTTAACATAGTCAATCATATTAAAAAAGAATTTATCAGTATCTTTATTATGCATTAAATCGGCATATCTTCGATATTCTAAAAAATCTTTACTAAAAAAATTATAATATAATGGATCTGGTCCTTGAGCAGCAAGAAAAACAATTTTCTCATTAAAATCATAATTTATTTTACTTATTACTTGTTCTGCAAGTTTTGTATGCATATAAATGTCTGCCATTATTATCTCCTATTCTAAAGTATCAAGATATTCTTGAAAATATGTTGGTAATTCTGAATCAAATTCAATATATTTTTTTGTTTTAGGATGTATAAATCCTAATGTTTTAGCGTGAAGAAATTGCCCATGTTTCGTTTCAGTTTTACGCCTACCGTATTTTGGGTCTCCTACAACTGGGAACCCTATATAATCTAAATGAACACGGATTTGATGTGTTCTTCCTGTTTCAAGAACACATTCAATTAAAGTGTATTTAGTATATCTTGTTAAAACCTTAAAATTAGTAATTGACGTTTTTCCTTTTTCTGTTACCGCCATTCTTTGACGATTTTTAGGGTCTCTTCCAATAGGAGCATTAATTTTTCCTAAATTGTGGGGAATTACACCTTCAACTAAAGCTATATATTTTCTTGTAACTGTTTTATTTTTCATTTGCTCTGATAAGTCCGCTAAAGCTTTATCTGTTTTAGCAACAACTAATAACCCACTTGTTTCTTTATCAATACGGTGTACAATTCCAGGACGAACTTCTCCTTTAATAGCTTTAAAATCCTTAACGTGATAAAGAAGAGCATTTACTAATGTTCCAGTTTGATTTCCTGCTCCCGGATGAACTACTAAATGATGATCTTTATTAACAATTAATAAATCTTCATCTTCGTAAATAATATCAATATCAATATCTTCAGCTTGAAGCATAAATTCTTTTTCTGCCATTTCTTCTACTGTGATTATGTCATCCACTTTTACTTTATAGTTAGCTTTAACAATTATTTCGTTAACTAAAACACTACCATCTTTAATCATCGCTTGAATCTTGCTACGTGAATCTTCTAAAACATCAGCTAATAATTTATCAATTCTTTCTAAATTATTAGCTTGTTCAACCTTTATTTTTATCATGAATAATATCCTCCAATAAAATGTCGTATCCGAATAACAACACTCCAATTACTAAACACATGTCAGCTACATTGAAAATTGGAAAATCATATCCGAAAATATAAAAATCCAAAAAATCAACAACTTCTTGAAATAATATTCGATCAATAAAATTACCGATTGCTCCAGCAATTAAAAGAGATACCGCAATTGAATAAACTTTTTTATTTTTAAAATCTACTTCCTTTATTAAAAAATAGAATAATACAAAAGCAATGAAAGTTATAAAATAAAACACAAACATTTGCCCAGTTAGTATTCCCCAAGCACCACCAGTATTACGGTGAGAACTAATTAAGAAGAAATTATTAATTACAGTAAAACTTTCACCAAGATTCATTATTCTAACAATGAGTTGCTTTGTTAATTGATCAATAAAGATTAGTAATAAAATTGTAGTTATCATAATATAATTATCTTTTTTCATTATAAAACACCTTTCATATAAGCGTAGCCTAAGCCAGCTAAAAACAATATAGAAATAATTATTGATGATATTATGGTAAGCATTAATAGCAAATGCGTATAATTAAATTTTGTGAGTTTATCTTGATAATTCTTAAGAGTAACAATGATAATATAATTTGAAAAACCTCCTAAGATAATAAGTAAAAAATATAAAACTATTAAAATATAAATAAAGTGATAATAATAAAGTGGAGCGATGTTAACTGTCAATGCTCCTAGTAAGATAGCTGGGAAGAAAAAGAAAATTGCTCCAGTTAAAAAACTTTTAAAAATCTCAATCTTTTCAAATGAATGCTTTAATTCTTTTAAAACAGAAT
>Ga0190303_1000369_pt1 | contig 18749 bp, 18 predicted proteins | sample 48700701_MG_FD_161672 | JGI IMG/M metagenome (GOLD analysis project Ga0190303, IMG submission 161672) | Hydrothermal vent sediment bacterial communities from Southern Trench, Guaymas Basin, Mexico - 4870-07-0-1_MG | ecosystem: Environmental > Aquatic > Marine > Hydrothermal vents > Sediment ... | reverse complement strand
TCAAAAGTTCCATCCTTGCGGCCAGATTTGTCTATGACGGGAATCTGCGGTGCAATACCGCGCTTTTCGACCAGCCAATCCAACATTGGTCCTGATCCATAAGCTGTGTCGGCAATTAGGCGTTCAGGCATAAGATTATGCACCTTTTTCACGCGATCGATCATGGTTTTGACCGCGCCAACTTCGGCCAGACGAATAGATCGCGTGGCTTCCACATCCAAGATCACTGCATTGTCGGTATCGATCAAATAGTTCGTGGAATAAGCAAAATACGCAGGTCCACCACGTGCGCCAGTCCATTGGGCCGCTGGATCTGAGTGCGAGATAAACTTAGGGATAACGGGGCTGGCCGCGCCAAACGCGGCGTCATCAAGTGTTTCCAGATATTCCCGAACAGCGCGTGGCGCTTCATTCGGGTCAATCAACTCAGGGTTCCAATCAGCCTTCGGTGTAGATTGGAGAGCGTGAAAGACCTCTCCATTTCGTATTGACTTAACTGTTCCAACTCCGTGTCGCCGAGGACCTTCTTCCCCAACTTCGAGCAAGGCGTTAGGGGCCGCCAATACGGGGTGCCATAGTTCCACTTAACGGCACGTCCTTCACAGGAAACTGCAAATAATTGGTCGATAAAACCATGCCTGTCTCTCTTTGCGAAAAAAAGGATCGGCTTGCCGCCTGTAATTTTGAGGTGTTCGATTTCTTCTTGTCCTCTTATGTGAATAGGTCGAATAGCTAACTCGTTATGGTTGGCACACGCCAACTGGAACGCGTGATGGGTCAACTACAGCAACGCGGATGCAAAGTGGTTCTGGTCGGTGACCCAGACCAACTCCAGCCGATACAGGCAGGTAAACCGTTCAGGGACATTACCCAGAACAATGATACAGCTCGCCTTACTGAAATCCGGCGTCAAAAATCCGCGTGGCAACGAATGGCTTCGCGTGATCTGGCCAATGGTCATACTGAAATGGCATTGCAAACCTATGCAGATCAAGGTGCGGTTAATAAATCCTCTGATCGTGATCAAGCCATCATGGCATTGGTGGATGACTATGTCGTCGATTGTGAACGCAACGATCCAGGTACAACCCGCCTTGCAATGGCGCATCGGCGCATTGATGTGCATGCAATCAACCAAGCCATTCGAAGCGCGCGGAATGCTTCGGGATTAACCAAACAGGAAACCCTGTTCAAAACGGATAGCGGTCCCCGCGCATTTGCAAACGGAGATCGCATTCTGTTCACGCGCAACGACGAAATACTCGGCGTTCGCAACGGAATGTTGGGCACGGTCACAAATGTTGGTGACAGACAACTATGTGTTGCATACATGCGCCCTGCCAAACACCGCTAAGGAATTGAATTTACATGAAAATAGGATATTTACGGGTAAGCACCGAAGATCAGAACGAAAACAGGCAAATTGACGCCCTTTTACCGATTTGCGATGAAATGCACATTGAGAAGCTATCGGCGGTGGCTAAGTGCAGGCCGATATTTGAGGCGGTGCTGGCGAAGTTGAAAAGAGGCGATACGCTGGTGGTCTGGAGCCTTGACCGCGCATTTCGCTCTACCGTCGAGGCAATTCAGCATGCCGAACAACTCCGCGAACGCGGGATAGATTTCCACATTGTCAATCTGGGCGCGGATACGTCCACCGCAGATGGGATGCTAGTTTTTACAGTGATCGCGGCAATGGCAGAACATGAGCGTAAAAGGCTCTCAGAGCGCACGTTACAGGGGTTGGAAGCCGCGAGAAAGCGTGGTGTTAAGTTCGGCCCGAAATCCAAAATGAGTGATCGGCAGATTAGAAATGCAAAAACCAAACTGGACAAAGGTAAAGTTTCGGTCGCAAAATTGGCGAAATACTATGGCGTGCACCCTTGGACATTAACGCGATCAATAAAACGCCTTGACGGAAAGATCGAGTGAGAGTGCGAAATGCACCCTTTTGACAAACATTGCCAATGTATGCCATACTTATGTTTGGAGGACCATAATATGGCGACTATGAATGTATCCCTGCCGGACGGCATGAAAATCTGGGTTGAAGCGCAAAGCCAGACCGGGCGTTACAGCAATGCCAGCGATTATGTGCGCGACCTTATCCGCCGAGATCAGGAGCGTACCGACAAAATTGCAGCAATGCAAAAAATGGTTGATGAAGGGCTGGCAAGTGGTATTGGCACCCGCTCGAAAGACGAGATATTTGATGCGGCGCGCAAGCACGTTAATCCCACGAAAAACTGAGTGCAATGAGTTTCCAACTTACCAAAAAGGCAGAAGAAGACCTTATTTCCATTGCGGAAAGAGGCATTGAGCTGTTCGGTGAAAGACAAGCGCAGTTCTACCACAATGCGCTTTTCGATTTGTTCGAGGTGATTTCAGCAAACCCCAAAATGGCGCGTGAACGTAGTGAATTGTCGCCACCTGTGCGGGTTCATCCATTTAAAGCGCATGTGATCATTTATCAGGTTGAGGGTGATGGAATTTCTATTATCCGCATCCGACATGGGCGGGAAGATTGGTTGAGCACTTCAGATTAAAGCTCCTGTAGGAGCAAAACCTAGTTTTTCTACTTTCTGATTGCATCCCAAATGCAATCACCTCGCCCGATGGTTTTGCCATTGGGCGCAAATTTCTTAGAGCTATTTGGTGGTGACAAACAACCCCACCCGATGATCTGCATCGGATGGGGTTTGCTGTTGGCGTTCTAGCCGTAATTCTTCTTCACGGCATTCCATCCAACCATCGCTTCAATGCCACCGCGCTTGGTGTAGTCCGTCATTGGGAACGTCATATAGTTCGGTTGCCAATCTTGCTTTACCCCTTTGCGAGTGAAGTGGTTCTGGTTTTCCGAACAGTTTTGTGACTAAGTTATGGTGTATCTGGTATGGTTATTATCCAATGCGTTATTTCGGTTTGTTTTCCGCTCTAATTCACCTCTTACTAAAAATATCCACCAAATCTGCCCAATCTTGCATCAGCTTTACCCGCTGATCCCAGTAGGATGCACGGTTATAGGTACGGCGAATGACATTCTTGTCTTGGTGGGCTAGTGCAGCTTCAATAACGTCAGGATCATATCCTCGGGTGTTGAGTATCGTGCTGGCAGTCACTCGAAAACCATGTGCTGTCACTTCTTCCTTCTGATATCCCATGCGCCGCAAGGCAGAGTTGAATGCATTATCTGAAAGCCATTTACGATTGGAAATCAGTGACGGAAACAAAAGCTCGACGCCTTCGATCTCGGGCCAATTACCTTTGACGATTTCCAAGGATTGATCGGACAGCGGGATGATGTGTTCGCGGGGCATTTTCATTCGTTCAGCGGGAATGGTCCAAGTCCGTTTCTCCAGATCAATTTCATGCTTCTTGGCCCCGCGCACTTCGCCTGGGCGTGTCATGGTCAGGATTTGAAATTTTAGCGCGTCAATTACTATTCGCCAACCCGTGTATGCCTCCATATCACGCAGTAGCGCACCGAACTTCTTTTCATCAGTGATTGCAGCTCGCCCTACGACCCTCGGCGGTATGAGCGCATCTCTTAAGGGAAGTGTTGGATCGTTTTCAGCACGAAGTGTCACAATCGCCAAACAAAACACCGCTGAAATAGCACCGCGCATTTTTTTCGCTGTTTCACGTCGGCCACTCTTTTCAATGGATTTTAGGAGGTAGAGTAATTCAGCTGAGGTGATCTCGTTGATTGGCCGATTGTGCAACGGCGAGGCCAAATCAAGCAAAAACCAACGCTTCTTCTTCATGGTTGAAGGAGCCAAACCGCGTTCTGCTGAATTCTCTAGGTATTCTTCAGCCACCAGTTTAAAAGTGGTGCGCGATTGGGTTTCAGCCGTAATTCGGTCGAGTTTCTTCTGGGTTGCGGGATCATTCCCTTCAGCTAGAAGCGCCCGCGCATCATGAAGCTTCTGACGTGCCTGTGCGAGCGTGACATCAGGATACTGCCCATGCGACAACAGCCGCTCCTTCCCAAGGTGCCGGTATTTCTGCTGCCAGAGTTTCGATCCATTGGGTTTGACGAGCAGAAACAGCCCGCCACCATCGGCCAGCTTATAGGGCTTACTCCGACTCTTTGCCTTACTGATTTTGGATTCGGACAATTGCATTTGGGGGTATCGCTTTCCTAACTTGGGGGTATTACCCCCACCGATACCCCCATATAGATGAGAAATGGGGGTATCGTATGTTCAGCTATGAAAACGTAGATATAGATAAACCACTGAAAAATCAATGGTTTTGAGTAGATATGAGCATGTATAAGAAGATTTTTTGGTGCCCAGGAGAGGACTCGAACCTCCACATCCTTGCGAATACTAGCACCTGAAGCTAGCGCGTCTACCATTCCGCCACCTGGGCATATTATCAAGTGTCGTAGAGGGCGGATTATAGCGACTTTCGGGGGGTGTCAACGGGGTGTTTGCGCAAAAAGTGTCAGCTGTGATCGTGACTTGTTCCCCGCCCGTGAAAAAGCTATTGAGAATACAACGTTTAAGCGGAGGCTTTCCTATGTCCAAACTTGTCACAATTTACGGCGGCTCCGGTTTTGTCGGACGCTATATTGCATTGCGGATGGCAAAGGCCGGTTGGCGCGTTCGCGTTGCGGTCCGTCGCCCCAATGAAGCATTGTTCGTGAAGCCATTTGGCGTGGTCGGGCAGGTCGAGCCGATTTTGTGTAATATCCGCGATGATGCCTCGGTTCGGGCGGCGTTGCGTGGAGCCGATGCTGTGGTGAATTGCGTTGGCATTCTGAACAACCGCGGGCGCAATAAATTTGATGCCGTGCAGCATGAAGGGGCGGAGCGTATAGCCCGCATTGCCGCAGTTGAAGGTGTGAAGCGCATGGTGCATCTGTCGGTGATCGGGGCGGATGCGGATAGCGATAGCGCCTATGCCCGCTCTAAGGGGCTGGGCGAGGCAAGCGTGATGACGTATTTTCCGAACGCTACTATTTTACGCCCCTCTGTTGTTTTCGGGATCGAGGACAAGTTTTTCAACAAGTTCGCGGGCATGACAACGTTCAGCATGGTGTTGCCGCTTGTGGGTGGAGATACGAAATTTCAACCGGTCTATGTTGACGATGTGGCGGCTGCTGCCGAAGCGGCGTTGACGGGGGATGCCCCGACAGGAGTTTACGAGTTGGGCGGGCCCGAAGTGGCAACCCTGAAAAATCTGGTTCAGTTCATGCTGGGTGAAATCAAGCGCCGCCGTCTGGTTTTGAACATGCCGTTCTTTGTGGGCCGGGTTATGGGGTTCGGGTTTGATATGATGCAGAGCCTGTCGATGGGGCTGATCCCGAACAACATTCTGACCCGTGATCAGGTGCGTATGTTGCGCCATGATAATATCGTATCCGGTGGTGCGCGGGGTTTGGCTGATTTGGGGATTAAGCCAACACCATACGAGGCCGTGGCGCCAGGTTATTTGTGGCGGTTTCGTCCGTCTGGCGAATTTTCATCGATCAAAGACTCTGCCAAAAAACTACGTAACACCTGAGTTTTGGGCATAAGGTACTGCTATGAGTGACAGCACAACGCTGGTTTCCCTTTTTCTGGGGGCGTTGGAGGGACTGACCGAGTTCCTCCCCGTTTCCTCGACTGGTCATCTGTTGCTGGCCGGGCATTTTTTAGGGTTTGAATCGGCGGGTAAAACATTCGAGGTGGTGATTCAGCTGGGCTCGGTTCTGGCGATCCTGACGATATATTCGGCCAAGCTGTGGTCGGTTTTCAGCACCGTGAACGACCCGCAATCACGGCGCTTTATCTATTCTATTTTGATTGCCTTTATGCCCGCCGTGGTGATTGGCGTATTGGCGCATGATTTCATCAAAGAGGTGTTGTTTGAATCGCCGATGCTGATTTCGGTGATGCTGATTTTGGGTGGCTTTGTGCTGCTGTGGGTCGACCGTTTGCCTCTGAAACCACGCTACCATGATGCGATGCAGTTTCCATTGAAGATGTCATTGGCAATCGGTTTTGTGCAATGTTTGGCAATGATTCCAGGAGTTTCACGGTCAGGTTCTACCATCGTTGGGTCGTTGCTGATGGGGGCGGATAAACGGGCAGCTGCTGAATTTTCGTTCTTTTTGTCTATGCCGACAATGGCAGGGGCTTTTGCATATGATCTTTACAAAAACCGCGATGTTCTGGATGCGGGAGCGTTGAATGAAATCGCTATCGGGTTTGTTATGGCCTTTGTTGTGGCGGTTTTGGTGGTCAAATGGCTGTTGGGCTATGTCAGTAAAAATGGCTATGCGCTGTTTGGCTGGTGGCGGATTATTGTCGGGGTTGCGGCGATGGTTGGTCTTGTTTTGATTGGCTAAATTAATAATAGGTAAGCAATATGCACCTATTATTTTAATTTGGTGCCCATTTTAAAGAGGCGATGGTCATAAAATCACATATTAGGTCAGCATTAGTTACTTTTCTTTTCCCCCAACTCTGTTTATTGGATTGGTTCTGATTAAAAAGACGGAGTCGAGACCTTGGCGAAACAACCAATGCTTAAGTTTGTGGATGTGAAACGGGATATGCCCGAGAAACGTGATGCAATATTACGAAATCAGGATTTCGACGAGATTTACGCAGAGTTCGCCCGCGCCAAAGCCGAGGAGCAGGCGAGCCGGTGCAGCCAATGCGGTGTGCCTTATTGCCAAACCCATTGCCCGTTGCACAACAACATTCCCGACTGGTTGTTGATGACCGCCGAGGGGCGGCTGAAAGAGGCTTATGAACTAAGTCAGGCGACCAACACGTTTCCCGAAATCTGTGGCCGCATCTGCCCCCAGGACCGTCTGTGTGAGGGCAATTGCGTGATTGAAAATTCCGGTCATGAAACCGTGACCATCGGGGCGGTTGAAAAATACATCACCGATACGGCGTGGGACAATGGCTGGGTCACGCCGAACCTGCCCCATACGGAGCGCACGGATTCGGTGGGCATCATCGGGGCTGGGCCAGGTGGTCTGGCGGCGGCAGATGTGCTGCGGTGCGCGGGCGTGCAGGTGACGGTTTATGATCGCTATGATCGGGCGGGCGGGTTGCTGACCTATGGCATTCCCAGTTTCAAATTGGAGAAACCCGTGGTGATGCGCCGGATAGAACAGCTGGAGCAGGCCGGTGTTCAGTTTGTGATGAATTGCAACGTTGGGGATGACCTCAGTTTTCAGGCCATCACCGGCCAGCATGATGCAGTTCTGATCGCCACAGGGGTCTATAAACCAAGGGGTTTGCAAGCGCCGGGTGTGGGGGCTGCTGGCGTGGTTCAAGCGCTGGATTACCTGACGGCGAGCAACAAAGTCAGCTTTGGTGACGAGGTGCCAGAATACGTGAGTGGCGCGCTGAATGCGGCCGATAAACGGGTGGTCGTGATTGGGGGTGGCGACACGGCGATGGACTGTGTGCGCACGGCAATCCGCCAAGGTGCGACCAGCGTGAAGTGCCTGTATCGTCGTGATAAGGCTAATATGCCGGGCAGTATGCGCGAGGTGCAGAACGCCGAAGAAGAAGGCGTTGAATTTATCTGGCAGACAGCGCCAAACGGGTTTGTTGGTGGTCCGGTCGAATCTGTGAAGGTGCAGAAAATGCGCCTCGGTGCGGCGGACGCGACAGGGCGTCAAAGCCCCGAAGTGATCGAGGGTGCGGATTACAACGAGCCTGCCGATCTGGTGGTTATGGCGCTGGGTTTTTCGCCAGAAGACCTGCCGACATTGTGGGACGAGGACGCGTTGGGAGTAACGCGCTGGGGCACGATCAAGGCCGATTTCAAAACCCACGCGACCGAGATGGACGGGGTTTATGCGGTGGGTGACATCGTGCGCGGGGCCAGTCTGGTGGTATGGGCAATCAGCGATGGGCGCGGGGCGGCGAATTCGATCATCGAATACCTGAATTCGGCGGCTGTAATTGCGGCGCAGTAACGGCAAAACAGACAATATGACTAATTTACCGGCTCAGACGGGCAAAATTGAAACAAGGTCATAAAGTGTGACGTAATAATGGAGAGTAAGATGGACAGAACAGGAAAATGTTTATGCGGTGCGGTACATTTTACAATCCGCGATCTGAACCCTGAGTTCGGACCTGCCATTGCAAGATGTGCCAGCGCTGGGCCGGATCGGTCATGATGGGTCTGACGGTTCCGGAGGATACGATTTCATTTGAAGGCGAGGAAAATATCGGCCGGTATCAGTCGTCGGATTGGGCCGAGCGGGCGTGGTGCAAGACGTGCGGATCAAACATCTGGTATCGGGTGACAGTCGAGGGGCCGCATAATGGTGATTATCACATGCCGATTGGATTGCTGGATGACACATCGGGCCTGAAAATGGCCCGCGAGATTTTTGTCGATGTGAAACCTGATTGTGTGTCGCTGGAGGGCGAGCGCGACCGGCTGGATACAGCGGCCACACTGGCAATGTTCGGGGCGTCATAATGAAAATATTACACTTTTTGATCGCTTTGGCCTTTACGCCAATCGCATCGCATGCCGGCACCTTTGTTCCGCCCAAAGGCTGCACCGCATATTTAACGGTGCAGATGAAAAGTTGTGAGGTGTCGCATTTCTGGACCTGCGAGGGAGACCCCGAGGGCAACCACTGGATCATGTCGATTGATGGCGAGGGGCCAACGTTTTTGCAATATCTGGACCGTGAGTTTCGCTGGTTGCAGAGCTTCCCGCAGGGTGTTGATATTTCGCGGGAGTTGATCACCAAGGAATCGGATGCCAATTCGATGACAGAATTGTTTGAAACGCAGCGTGATGATTTTGATTTCAAACAGAGAGTGCTGCAATTCGGCAAGCAAATTGCAGTGGAGCATATCACCGGGTTTGACCGCCTAAACGGCACCCGCGTTACCATTGATGGTGAGCCGCTGTTGGTGACTGAATTCGAGATTTACGTGCAGTCGGACAATGGCAGTGCTGTGGTGCACACCACAGGAAACCAGTTTGTCAGCGAGCGGTTCCGGCTGTTTTTTCAGGGGCGCGAAACTGAAACGTCAGATGGCGAGATATTTCATTATGACGACACGCCGGTGCTGTTTATCGAGCCGGGCGAGGCAGGATTTCTGGTGGATCGGCCAGAGTTTGGCTGTGAAGATATGATGTCGGGGCTGGATCAGTCTTTGACAAATGATTTGGAGAGATAAGATGACCAAATATGATGCAGCATGGGCCAAAGGCGAAGAAGCAAAGCGTGCGTGGTTGGAAAACAATGGCATGTATTCAGAGGCCGAGGAACATTCGTCTTGCGGGGTCGGGCTGGTGGTTTCGATTGATGGCGAGCCCAGTCGCAAGGTGGTGGACAATGGTATTAACGCGCTCAAGGCGGTGTGGCATCGCGGGGCTGTGGATGCAGATGGCAAGACGGGCGACGGGGCCGGTATTTTGCTGCAAATCCCGCCTCGGTTTTTCTATGATCAAATCCGGCGCACGGGTCACGAACCAAGGTTCGATGAGCTGATTGCTGTGGGGCAGGTTTTTCTACCGCGCGAGGATTTTGGTGCGCAGGAAACTTGCCGAACCATCGTTGAAACTGAAGTTTTGCGGATGGGCTATTACATTTACGGCTGGCGTCAGGTGCCGGTGGCTGTCGGATGTCTGGGCGATAAGGCAGACGCGACCCGCCCCGAGATTGAGCAAATCCTGATCAGTAATTCCAAGGGCGTGGACGAAGATACATTCGAGCGTGAGCTGTATGTGATCCGCCGCCGGATTGAAAAGGCCGCATCGGCCGCGCAGATCAATGGACTGTATCTGTGCTCGCTTTCGTGTCGGTCGATCATTTACAAAGGCATGATGCTGGCCGAGCAGGTGGCCGAGTTTTACCCCGACCTGATGGACGAACGGTTCGAGAGCGCGTTTGCGATTTATCATCAGCGTTACTCCACCAACACATTCCCGCAATGGTGGTTGGCGCAACCGTTCCGCATGTTGGCGCATAACGGCGAGATCAACACGCTGAAGGGTAATGTGAACTGGATGAAGAGCCATGAAATTCGCATGGCGTCGGGTGCGTTTGGTGATCTGGCCGAAGACATCAAGCCGATCATTTCCAATGGCTCCAGCGACAGTGCGGCGCTGGATTCGGTGTTCGAGGTGTTGGTGCGTGCGGGGCGTAATGCGCCGATGGCCAAAACCATGCTGGTGCCTGAAAGCTGGTCCAAGCAGGCGGTCGAGCTGCCACAAAGCTGGCGTGATATGTACAGCTATTGCAATTCAGTGATGGAGCCGTGGGACGGTCCCGCCGCGCTGGCGATGACCGATGGGCGCTGGGTTTGTGCGGGTCTGGATCGCAACGGTCTGCGCCCGATGCGCTATGTGGTCACTGGCGATGGTCTGGTGATGGCAGGGTCCGAGGCCGGTATGGTGCCTACGGATGAGGCGACTGTGGTGCGCAAGGGTGCGCTGGGTCCGGGCCAGATGATTGCTGTCGATTTGAAAGAGGGCAAGCTGTTCAAGGACACCGAGCTGAAGGATATGCTGGCCGCGAGCCAGCCGTTTGGTGACTGGGTGGGACGTATCACAGATATGGATGAGACGCTGGCAGGCATGAGTGAGGCACCGGTTTTCGAGGGTGCCGAGCTGCGCAAGCGCCAGATTGCGGCTGGGTATTCGATTGAAGAACTGGAGCAAATCCTTGCGCCGATGGCCGAGGATGGCAAAGAGGTTTTGGCCAGCATGGGGGATGACACGCCGTCAGCGGTGCTTTCGGAAAAGTACCGCCCGCTGTCCCACTTTTTTCGGCAGAACTTTAGCCAGGTGACTAACCCGCCGATTGACAGTTTGCGCGAATACAGGGTGATGAGCCTGAAAACGCGGTTCGGCAATCTTAAGAATGTGCTGGATGAAAGCAGCAGCCAGACTGAGATTCAGGTGCTGGAGAGCCCGTTTGTCGGCAATACGCAATTCGCGGCTTTGCTGGATCATCTGGGTGATTCCGTCGCTGCCGTTGATTGCACTTATGATGCCGATGGCGGGCAGGGTGCCTTGCAAGAAGGCCTGTCGCGGATCCGTAGTGAGGTCGAGGATGCAGTGCGTTCGGGTGCGGGTCATATCGTGTTGACGGACGAGCAACAGGATGAGGGCCGCGTGGCGATGCCGATGATTTTGGCGACCTCTGCGGTGCATTCGTGGCTGACGCGCAAAGGTTTGCGCACGTTTTGTTCGATCAATGTGCGGTCCGCCGAATGTATTGACCCGCATTATTTTGCTGTGCTGATTGGCTGTGGTGCGACCGTGGTAAACGCCTATCTGGCCGAGGATTCGCTCGCTGACAGGATCGAGCGCGGATTGCTGGATTGCAGCCTGACAAAGGCTGTGGCGCGGTATCGTCAGGCGATTGACGCAGGACTGTTAAAGATCATGGCCAAGATGGGGATCAGCGTGATTTCATCCTATCGCGGTGGTCTGAATTTCGAGGCGGTGGGCCTGTCGCGCGCGATGGTCGCGGAATATTTCCCCGGTATGACCAGCCGGATTTCGGGCATTGGTCTGCACGGCATTCAGCGCAAGTTGAGCAAGGTTCATGCGCTGGGCTGGCGCGGTGGGCAGGACGTTCTGCCGATTGGCGGATTTTATAAGGCGCGGCGCACGGGTGAGACCCATGCGTGGACGGCCAGCAATATGCACCTGATGCAATCGGCTTGTGATCAGGCGTCGTATGAATTGTGGAAGCGGTATTCCGCAGCGATGCAATCCAATCCGCCGATCAATCTGCGAGATTTGATGGACTTCAAGGCGGTCGGTCAGGCGATTCCGATTGAAGAAGTCGAGAGCATCACCGCCATTCGCAAACGGTTCGTGACGCCAGGCATGTCGCTGGGCGCACTTAGCCCAGAGGCGCATAAACTGCTGAATGTGGCGATGAACCGGATTGGTGCGAAATCGGACAGTGGCGAGGGTGGCGAAGACCCCGCCCATTTTGTGCCTGAACCCAATGGTGATAATCCGTCGGCCAAGATCAAGCAGGTGGCGTCGGGGCGTTTCGGCGTCACGGCGGAGTATCTGAACCAGTGTGAAGAGCTTGAGATCAAGGTGGCCCAAGGTGCCAAACCTGGTGAGGGTGGACAGCTGCCCGGGATGAAAGTGACCGAGCTGATTGCGCGGTTGCGGCATTCCACGGTCGGGGTGACGCTGATTTCACCGCCGCCACACCACGATATTTATTCAATCGAGGATCTGGCCCAGCTGATTTATGATCTGAAGCAAATCAACCCGCGCGCCAAGGTGACGGTGAAGCTGGTGGCCTCATCCGGCGTTGGCACGATCGCCGCTGGTGTGGTCAAGGCCAAGGCCGATGTGATCCTGATTTCGGGTCATAATGGCGGCACGGGGGCCAGCCCCGCGACCAGCATCAAATATGCCGGTTTGCCGTGGGAAATGGGTCTGACTGAAGCACACCAAGTGTTGGCAATGAACAACCTGCGCGAGCGGGTGACCTTGCGCACCGATGGGGGCTTGCGCACGGGACGCGACATTGTGATGGCGGCGATGATGGGGGCCGAGGAATACGGCATCGGCACCGCGGCGCTGATTTCGATGGGCTGCATCATGGTGCGCCAATGCCAGAGTAATACCTGCCCTGTTGGTGTCTGTACACAGGACGAGCGGTTGCGGGCCAAGTTTACCGGCACAGCGGATAAGGTGGTCAATCTGATCACGTTCTATGCCCAAGAGGTGCGCGAGATTTTGGCCAGTATTGGTGCGCGGTCCTTGGACGAGGTGATCGGGCGGGCTGATTTGCTAAGCCAAGTTTCCCGTGGCTCGGCGCATCTGGATGATCTGGATTTGAACCCGCTGCTGATTTCGGTCGATGCGGGCGAGGCGATCAAATACGATCGTGACAAGCCGCGCAATGCGGTGCCTGACACACTGGATGCCGAGATCGTCAAAGACGCCGCGCGGTTCCTGAATGACGGCGAAAAGATGCAGTTGCATTACGCGGTTCAAAACACGCACCGCACCATCGGCACGCGGGTCTCCAGCCATATCGTGCAGAATTTCGGGATGCGCAATTCGTTGCAGCCGGATCATTTGACGGTGAAATTGACGGGGTCTGCCGGACAATCCTTGGGCGCATTTGCGGCCCCCGGGTTGAAGCTGGAAGTGTCGGGTGACGCCAATGACTACGTCGGCAAGGGGTTGTCGGGGGCAACGATCGTGGTGCGTCCGCCGATGGTCAGCCCGTTGGTGGCATCCGAGAACACCATCATCGGTAACACGGTTTTGTACGGCGCAACTGATGGCTATCTGTTTGCAGCGGGCCGCGCAGGTGAGCGGTTTGCGGTTCGCAATTCGGGTGCATCCGTGGTGGTCGAGGGCTGTGGCACATGCGGTTGTGAATACATGACCGGCGGTGTGGCTGTTATTCTGGGCCGGATCGGTGCGAATTTTGGCGCGGGTATGTCCGGCGGAATGGCGTATTTATACGACCCTGACGGGTTGGCACATGACCTGATGAACCACGAAACACTGGTGACGTGCCCCGTGACTGTGGATCATTGGGAGGCCGAGTTGAAAGGGCTGATTGAGCGCCATGTGACCGAAACCGGCAGCCTGAAAGCGACAGAAATTCTGCGCTATTGGGATAAGGAACGGGGTAATTTCCTGCAGGTTTGTCCAAAAGAAATGCTGCCAAATATTTTGCATCCGCTGGGGATTGAGGAAACAGCAATTCCGGCTGAATAGAATGCACCTTGATGGTAATATTAACCTAGCGGCCAACAGCAGGGGTTGCCCCGCATTGTGTTGCGTGGGTATGGTTTCGCGTGGCTAAGGCAGCAAAAAAGAAACCCGCGGCATCAAAGAAGCCGAAGAAGGCCGCGCCAGAGCAACGCGCACCCATCCGGCCGTTGCGCTGGGTGTTAAAATGGATGTTTCGAGGGGGCTTGGCCGTGGTTGCGTTGGTACTATTTTCCGTGCTTTTCTATTCCGTCGTGAACCCGCCAACCACGCCTTACATCATGTCGGAATCCCGACGGCTGGACGGAGTGGACCGTGTGTGGGTCCCGATTGAAGAGGTGTCGCCATTTATGGCGCGATCCGTCGTTGCGGCGGAAGATGCGAATTTCTGCAATCACTGGGGCTTTGACATGGCTGCCATTCGCGCCGCCCTAAACGAGGGCAGCGGGCGCGGTGCATCTACGATCAGCCAGCAAGTGGTCAAGAATGCTTACTTGTGGCAAGGGCGCAGCTGGACCCGCAAGGCGCTAGAGGCGTTGATGACGCCACTGGTCGAGGCGTTCTGGTCTAAACGCCGGATTTTAGAGGTTTATCTGAACGTAGCCGAATTTGACGAAGGGGTGTTTGGCGTCGAGGCGGCGGCGCGGCATTACTTTGGTGTCGGCCCTGAAAACCTGACCGCCTTGCAAGCGGCGCGGCTGGCGGCGATCTTGCCTGATCCAAAGGGCCGGTCGGCTTCAAAGCCGTCAGCGCAGGTGCGCAGGCGGACCAAAGCGATCATCAGCGGTGCGGCAACCATCCGCGCGGATGGGCGTGCCGCGTGCTTTGAGGATTGATATTTGCGATCAATCGCGGCTAATAGAGAAAGAAAAAACCGAGTGGTATTACAATGAACCGACTTTTCCATGTGCCGTTGTCCCCCTATTGCCGCAAGGTGCGCCTGTCGCTGGCGGAAAAGAAGATCGAGGTTGAACTGGTCGAGGAAAAATACTGGGAGCAGGACGCTGATTTTATGCGCCGCAATCCAGCAGGCAAGGTTCCGGTTTTGAAACTGGACGGGATGACGATGGCCGAATCCGCGCCGATTTGTGAATATCTGGAAGAGGTATATCCGACGCCCTCGCTGATGCCCAAAGACCCCAAAGAACGCTTTGAGGTGCGCCGTTTGGTCGGCTGGTTTGATGACAAGTTCCATCAAGAGGTGACATCAAAACTGCTGTATGAGCGGGTCAACAAGAAGGTGATGGGGCTGGGGTATCCTGATAGCAAAAATATCAAGGCGGGTGCGCGCAAGATCAAGTTCCATCTGGATTATATGGGCTGGCTGCTGGACCAGCGGCGTTGGCTGGCGGGCAATCAGATGTCACTGGCCGATTTCGCGGCGGCAGCACATCTATCGTCGCTGGATTACATTTCGGATGTGGACTGGAACCGCAATGAAAACGTCAAGGACTGGTATGCCAAGATCAAATCGCGCCCGGCGTTCCGCTCAATTCTGGCGGATCAGGTTTCAGGGTTTCCGCCGCCGGTGCATTACACGGATCTAGATTTTTGACGACTGACTTGAAGGCGCGGCTGTTTGAATTTGCCCACGCTGAAGGGTTTTCCAACATGGGGGTTTGCCGCACCTCGGATGTGCCGCAAATCGCCGAGCGGCTGAAAACCTATGTTGAAAAAGGGCGGCATGGCCAGATGGGCTGGATGGCCGAGCGGATGAACTGGCGCGGCAGTCCGCAGGATTTATGGCCCGAGGCAAAATCGGTGATCATGCTGGCCGAACCCTATACGCCGGATCACGATCCGATGGATGTGATTGGCATGCCGGATCGCGGGGCAATTTCAGTTTATGCGCAGAACCGAGACTATCACGACATCGTTAAAAAGCGGCTGAAACGGGTCGGGCGCTGGTTGCTGGAGCAGGCACCGAACGAGCAGATCAAGGTGTTCGTTGACACAGCCCCCGTGATGGAAAAACCGTTGGCGCAGGCGGCGGGGCTGGGATGGCAGGGCAAGCATACCAATCTGGTGGGGCGTGATCTGGGCAGCTGGTTTTTTCTGGGCTCGATATTTACCACGATAGAATTGCCCACGGACGCGGCCGAGCCGGAAAACTGTGGCAGTTGCACCGCCTGTCTGGATGTGTGCCCGACGGATGCGTTTCCGGCCCCTTACCAGCTGGATGCGCGGCGCTGCATTTCCTATCTGACGATTGAGCATGACGGGCCGGTGGACGAGGAATTCCGCCCGCTGCTGGGCAACCGGATTTATGGCTGTGATGATTGTCTGGCGGTGTGCCCGTGGAACAAATTTGCCGCCGAGGCTCGCGAGATGCGATACGTTGCGCGGGCAGATCTGGTTGCGCCAAAGTTGGCGGAACTGGCGGTGCTGGATGATGCGCAGTTCCGCGAGATGTTTTCGGGCAGTCCGGTCAAGCGGATCAAACGCGGGCGGTTTGTGCGCAATGTGTTGTATGCGATTGGCAATTCGGGTGATGCGGCCTTGCGCGAGGTGGCTTTGGGGCTGGTGGAGGATGAAGATGCGGTGGTGGCAGATGCGGCACGCTGGGCAGTTGCGCGGTTAACACCATGAAACCCGCACGGGGCATTTTGCTGATCATACTGGCGATCACGGTGTTTTCGATACAATCGGGGTTTGTCAAAGCGGCTGACAGGGTGCCTGCGGGTCAAGCGGTGTTTTTCCGATCTGCCTGTGCATTGCCGGTGGTTTTTATCTGGCTGTGGTTGCGCGGAGAGTTAACGCACGGATTGCGCACGCAAAACTACCGCGGCCATATCATGCGCAGCGTGGCAGGGACGATCGCGATGGGGTTGGGGTTTGCGGGGCTAAAATATTTGCCCTTGCCCGAGGTGACCGCGCTGCGGTTTATCACCCCAATCCTGATCGTCATTTTTGCGGCCATCCTTCTGGGAGAGCGGATCAGACTGGTGCGCATAACGGCGGTGTTGGTGGGGCTGGTCGGGGTGTTGATCATCCTGTGGCCACGGCTGGGCGACGGATTGGCAGGCGCGGGCCAGCGCGAAATGATCGGCGCGGCAATGGTGCTGGGATCAGCCTCTTTTGCCGCCTTTGCGCAGATATTTATCAAACGCATGGCGGCGGTCGAAAGCACAGCTTCAATTGTGTTTTACTTCTCAATGACATCGTTGAGCTTGTCGCTGTTATCAGCGCCGTTCGGCTGGGTTTGGCCAACGGGAACAGAGTGGGCGCTGCTGGTTGGCATGGGTTTTGTTGGTGGCTTGGGGCAGGTATTATTGACCAGCAGTTACAGGTTTGCCGATGCGTCGGTTTTGGCGCCGTTTACCTATGTTTCGATGATCTGGGCGCTGTTGATCGGCTATTTCGTCTTTGAAGAAGTGCCAACAGTGATGATGCTGTCTGGTGCCGCGCTGGTTATTTTATCCGGCGTGGTGATTGTGCTGCGCGAACGCCAGCTGGGCAAAGGGCGCGCCGCAATGCGTAATGTAGCACAGCCAAAGTAACAATGTTGCATCAGCTTTGCGGTTTTGCCGTCATCTGATACATCCGGTAAACCGCGATAGCGCCGTTAATGCTATCGGCGGCTTTGGTGACACGGGTTGGGCCCAGCGTGTTTCGCCCGACCTTATAGGTGATGGTGGTGGTATCAGCCGCCTCAACATCCTTGAAAATCACCCGCACCACGACACCATGCGCCCCAAAAGCCTGATGAATTGCATTCGACAGATTCTGTTTGGTAAAGTTTTTCTCTCGCCCTGTGCTCCAGTGAATAATTGCAACGATTTCGTTTGAAAAGGCTGTTCCGTTATAGATCGCCTCGTCATTCAAGGTGCGGGCAAGCGGGCGCAATGCAGGGTTTTTGGTGATTTGATAGGCAACAACGGACGTGGTCGCGGGCAGGGCCACGACAAGGACGATTGCAATCAGGATCGAGCTGTTTTTGATTTTCATAACACCCTCACCCTATGCGGTGGGGGTTTTTATTTGATGAACGGCGCTACGGAATCAGCCGCGATCCGCAATTCCCGCAAGGGGCGGACCAGTTCGATTGATTTCTGGTAAAGCGGGTGGGATTTGTAAGCGTCAAGTGCGCCCTGATCCGCAAACTCGCCGTAGACCACAACATCAACTTCGCCAGATAGCGTGTCGGAATGGATGTTGGATTCAATTTCGAGCGTTAACGCGTGGGGGATATCCTTGAGGATGCGCAATCCTGTCAGAATATCCCCGATGTCGTCTTTGTTTTTCGCGCTGAAAAACACAATGTGCCGTATCATTACGGGCCTCGCTTTGGGGACAGAGAAAAGGTGGCGGGGGGTTATTCCCGCACCAGTTTCTCGTAATCCGCCGCGATGTCGCGTGCAAGGGCGCCAACCTCGAAATTATAGTCGCCGATCTGGCCCACGGGGGTGACTTCGGCGGCTGTGCCGGTCAGCCAGCATTGCTCGAACCCTTCCAATTCGTCCGGCATGATATGGCGCTCGTGCACCTTGATGCCTTTGTCTTGCAACAGGCCGATCACTGTCTGGCGGGTTATCCCGTTCAAAAAACAGTCGGGCGTCGGGGTGTGGACCTCGCCGTCTTTGACGAAAAAGATGTTGGCCCCTGTCGCTTCGGCTACATAGCCGCGGTAGTCGAACATCATTGCGTCTGAACAGCCCTTGGCCTCGGCGGTGTGTTTGGACATGGTGCAGATCATGTAGAGGCCGGCGGCCTTGGCCTGACAGGGGATGGTTTCGGGCGAGGGGCGTTTCCATTTGGAAATATCCAGTTTCGCGCCCTTGGTTTTGGCATCGCCGTAATAGGCACCCCATTCCCATGCGGCCACCGCCAGATGGACAGGATTGCGGGCGGATGCGACGCCCATATCTTCGCCAGCACCACGCCATGCAATGGCGCGAACATAGCCATCCTTTAGCCGTGCGGCACGCAGAACCTGCTGTTTTACGCCTTCGATTTCATCCACAGTCCACGGGACTTCAAAGTCGATCAGTTTGGCGGACCGGTGCAGGCGTTCGGAATGCTCGCGGCTTTTGAAAATCTTGCCGTTATAG
>Ga0190303_1000368_pt1 | contig 18754 bp, 19 predicted proteins | sample 48700701_MG_FD_161672 | JGI IMG/M metagenome (GOLD analysis project Ga0190303, IMG submission 161672) | Hydrothermal vent sediment bacterial communities from Southern Trench, Guaymas Basin, Mexico - 4870-07-0-1_MG | ecosystem: Environmental > Aquatic > Marine > Hydrothermal vents > Sediment ... | reverse complement strand
AGCACTTTAGCGCGCCGAAAATCGGCCTCTGCTTTAGCAAATTCAGCCTTATTTAGATTTACCTCTGCCTTCACTGCCTTTACATGGACTTCTGCTTCTTTTAACCTTGATAGGGCCAAACCAAGCTCAGCCTTACTTTCCAATAACTTCACCTTATATTCTTCTGGGTCAAGGAGAACGAGGATTTGCCCCTTCTTTACCGATTGGTTATCCTCAACTAGCACCTGTATTACACTGCCATTTATTCTAGGATAAACCCAATGGATGTGCCCACGAACATAAGCATTATCCGTAGTAATATGGGTTTTTTTATAATAGATAAAAAAGATGATAGTTAAGACCAATCCCAGGAACAAAATGCCAAAAACCAGTAATCTTAATAATCGCCATCGGTTAATAGCCATTATGTTCTCTTAATTCCATCCATAAGTATATGGTAAGCTAAGTGACTGGTAGTTTTTTCATCTAAATTCTCTATTTTAAACGCAAATATTATATCGATCCCTATCAATATTCTGGTTAACACCACGGGGTCTATATCTTTTAAAAAACCCTTTTTTATACCTTGCCTAAATACAGTCTCTATCTTATTTTTTATCTCTTTTAAAAACTCATTAAAAAAATCCTTAGACCTTTCAAAATCTTCCACAGATTCTCTAGCTATAATAAGGGCGATATATTTCCCTCTTTTTTTCAAAATACGAATGTGATGTTTAATAAATTCTTTTAGGAATTGCTCTTCATTTTTTATAGGCAAACGCATTACAATTGTTTTAAACTCGTCTAAATAGAGAGAAAGCACGGTTTTATATAAATTTTCTTTATTCCCAAAATAGTAGCTGATCATAGAACTGTTTACCCCTGCTTCTTTAGCAATTCGCCTAATACCCACCCCATCGTAGCCATATTGAGCAAAGAGTTTTATAGAGGCATTTAGTATCTTGGCTTTAGTATTTTTACTTTTCATCTTTACTTATAAGTTCAATCAAACGATTGATTTAATTAACCTTTCTTTACCAAAAAGTCAACATAACCTTCATTATCATCAAAATTACCCCTATTTGAGCCTGATCTGAAAAATCCCAAAATATTTTGACATTTATTTGAAAAACTGGTAGTAAATTCAATAATGAATATGTGGAAAATCCAAGTCTTAAGAAAGAAAGATTTTCCTTCTAATGATTTTTTTAAACATCTTCTAAAAGGAACTGAATATTATCAAAGACGCCATTTTGAAAGAGCTATTGAAGAATGGAATGTAGCCAATAAACTTCATTTTACAGAACCTATAAATTTGGAAAAAACAGAGGGACGAATATTTTGTGGGAGTGTGTTCAAAGAAATACCTTTTTTATTTTTTCTGTATGCTATTTATAGCAATATGGCCACAGGTATAGCTGTAGTAAAGACCAAAGAAATATCTAAGAAACTTATGTTTAAAGGCGGGTTACTTATTTCTGCAGCTACTACTAGGAGAGAAGAGAGAATAGGTAATTTTATAGTGAAGAGGAGCAATATCAGTCCCGAAATATTGGAGCAGTTAGTTATAGAAGCAAAACAAACTGGGGAAAGATTAGGTAAATTTTTAGTAAAAAAAGGGTTTATTTCTGTAAAAACATTGCGAGAACTTCTCACCCTTCAAATTGAAGAAATTGTAAGTGATATTTTCTTCTGGCAAAAAGGGCAGTTTTATTTTTTTGAAACTCCCATAAATGAAGAAATAATTACCAATTATACACCGATTAAAATTGCATTAACGGCAGCTCAAAGGGGCTTTAATTTCACCCGTTTTAGAAAACAAATTCCTAATAATAAAGTTATTTTTCGCCTTTCTCCTTATGTCGAAAAAGAAAGAGAAGAAATTTTAAAAAAACTTGATGCAAATGAACAATTCATTTTTTCTCTAATAGATGGTGTGCGAAATATAGATCAACTTATAAATTTTAGTGGGTCTGACGAGGTATCTGTAATTAATGCCCTTTACCGCCTTAGCTCTATGGGGCTGATAAGGAAAACCAAAGAAGTAGGTGAATATCAAGATAAAGAATTTATGGATATATCTACTACCTTAAATACATTAGTGGATATTTTTAACCTTATTGTGAGTAATCTCTTTTATGAAATAGGATTAAAAGGTAAGGAAATCATTGGGAAAGCACGGCAGGGTTTGAAATCAGAATATCGGAAAATATTTGTAGATGTTTCTTTGGAAGATCCAGATAAACTGGACATAAACGCAGTTCGTAAAAATATAGCTTTTTATTTTCCTTCTCCTCAACATAGGTTTATATTCATTGATGCCTTTCATGACCTTTACATCAATATTCTAGATGAATTAAAGAAATTTTTAGGTTTAGGGCTGGCTAAAGAAACTATTAGTGAAATTGAAAAAATGAGAAAAAATATTGAGAGATTTGATATAGATATTTCTTTAAAAGAACGTTTGTTGAGAATTTTAGATGAAATAGTCAAAAAATATTAAGGAGTAATTGGAGGAATCTAATGACAAAACCTACTTTTGACATTACTCAAATAGTATTGTTAAGTTTCCTGGCGATAGTAGTATATGTGTTTATTCTTATTGTGTTTTTTTATGCAAGGCGAAAATACAAAGGTGGAGTAGTTGAAAAAGTTATTAATTTTATTATAGCAACCACTGGTTTTCTTTTAGTGGCTGATATTGCTCTTTTTCTTATTCCCAATTATGGTTTTGTCATCAGTTATACAATCCATGTAATCTTTAAAATCATTGCTTTGACTTGTCTGGCGATAGGTGGCTTGAAATTCTTTGTAAGATGATTTGTTTTAATAGTAGTTTAGTACGCAGAAAAAACATCAAAAATGGCCCCTTTCCTTTGTGCTTCTTCTACAATTTTCAAATTAGCAAGTTTTAAATAGGTTTGCCTTTCTTTTTTTATCCTAAATTGGCTTTCTTGAATAAGAATATTTTTAATTTTGCCTCTGTCTAAAGAAATTATTCCCTGTTTTTCATCAGGAAAGCGAACTTCTATATAACCTGTAAAAGCCTCGTTTTTTAATTTGGCTATAAAAAGGCCTAAGTGAGAGAACTCAGAAGAGATACTTTTATAGACAAGCTTAACGGGGAAGCAAAATATTTCTGAGAGTGTGAGAACCAAATCTAAAGATAACTTAGAAACTGTAATTTTCCCATTTTTTTCTCTCCGCGCTTGCTCTAAAATCTCTTTTACCGTCCCTGGTCCACTTTTTCTTTCTTCCTTTATTTCTTCTATTCCATTAATTACATCTCCTTCTTGAAAGAAAATCATGCTTTGCCTATCCGAAAAAATAAAATGGACATAACCAGTAAACCCTTCTTTTTTAAGAAAGATCAAAAATCTATCCATATCTATAAATAAAGTCCTGAGATTTACCCATATATCGTTCCCTTTAGGGAAGAACATAACTTTGCTCTATTTTTGTTGCTTTTCTGAGATTCGATAAACTATGTTTCCACCAATTATGGTCATTATCGCCTTCCCTTTTACTTCCCAACCATGAAAAGGACAATTACGGCCCTTGGAATAGAACTGGTTTACATCAATTTTATAAGAAAAATTAGGGTCAATAATAGTAATATCTGCTAAATTCCCTGGTTTGAGGCTACCTCCTGGTAAATTAAACACTTTAGCCGGTGCATAACTCATTTTAGTAATTAGTTGAGGCCAAGTGAGTACTCCTTCTTCTACCAATTTGAGAGAAATGGGCAAGGCTGATTCCAGACCTATAATTCCACTAGGTGCTTGTTCAAAAGGCACTTCTTTTTCTAAAAATTGGTGAGGGGCATGGTCAGTAGCAATAATATCAATAATACCTTCTTTTAAGGCCCGTTTAATAGCTTCTACATCGGTGGCAGTGCGTAGAGGAGGACTGACTTTAGTATTAGGATTAAACTCTTTTGCTGCCTCTTCCGTCAGAGTGAAATAGTGGGGACAGGTTTCGGCAGTGACCTTAATTTTTTTCTCCTTTGCTCTTCTTATCAACTCTATACTGCCTGCAGTGCTCACATGGGCAATATGAATATGCCAGTTGGTTAATTCAGCCAATTTGATATCTCTAAAAACCATAATTTCTTCAGAAATAGCAGGGATGCCTGGTAGGCCTAACAAAGTAGATATCTTACCTTCATTCATTACTCCAGCAGGAGCGAGGGACCTGTCTTCGGCATGAGAGATAATGGGTAAATTAAAATATTTAGCATATTCTAAAGCTCGCCTTAAAAAACCGCTATTTACAATAGGATTCCCATCATCAGAAAGGGCCACTACCCCAGCCTCTTTTAATTCTCCAATACAGGCCAATTCCTCTCCTTTTAATTGTTTACTCACAGCACCAATGGGATAAACCCGTGCTAAGCCACACTCAGTTGCTCTTTTTAAAATATAGCGGGTTACCTCTTGATTATCATTGACAGGATTGGTATTGGCCATACAACATACCGCAGTAAAACCACCAGCTACAGCAGCCTTTACTCCGGTATGGATGGTTTCTTTATATTCAAAACCCGGTTCTCTTAAATGCACATGGACATCTATTAGTCCAGGAGTTACAATTTTCCCTTGAGCATGAATAACTTCTGCTCCTTGTGTATCAATATTAGTATCTATAGCTTTAATTATGCCGTCTTCTACTAAAACATCAAATATTCCATCTAGTGATTGACTAGGGTCTATGACATAACCTGACTTAATAACCAACCTCATGTTAAGCCCCTTAGTGTTTTTCTCCTGTTACTAAGTATAATATGGCCATGCGGACAGCTACACCATTAGTTACCTGATCCAGAATGATTGTTTGAGGCATATCCATAATCTCAGGGTCTAATTCTACACCCCAGTTTACAGGACCTGGGTGCATAACAATGGCATCTTTTTTGGTTAAAGAAAGTCGTTTTTTATTTAAACCAAATCGAATGGCATATTCTCTTATATCTGGAAAATATGTTTGTTTTAAACGTTCTTGCTGCACCCGCAGAGCAATGACCACATCTGCATTCTCTAAAGCACTTTCTATAGGAAAACAATAATTTGCTCCTGTAGCCTCAATATACGGGGGGATAAGAGTTAAAGGACCTGAAACTGTCACCTTTGCCCCTAATTTGGTGAAAAGAAGAATATCTGAGCGGGCTACTCGGCTATGGGCAATGTCTCCTATAATAGCAATATTTAATCCTTTAATTTTCCCCTTTTTTTCAATAATACTCATGGCATCTAATAAGGCTTGAGTAGGATGTTCATGCATTCCATCACCAGCATTGATTACAGCAGCATCTATGTGCTTAGCCAAAAAATGGGGAGCACCGGCTTGGGGGTGGCGAATGATAAGAACATCTGGTTGCATAGCCTGCAAATTTTTAGCGGTGTCTAATAAACTCTCTCCTTTAACTAAACTGCTAGTGCTAGCAGAGATATTAATAGTATCAGCACTAAGTCTTTTAGCTGCGATTTCAAAGGAAGTTCTGGTGCGAGTGCTAGGTTCATAAAAAAAGGTAATTATAGTTTTTCCCCGCAATGTAGGTACTTTTTTAATATCTCTAAAGGAAATTTCTTTCATTGCCTCTGCAGTATGCAAAATAAATTCTATTTCCTTCTGAGAGAGTTCCTCGATACCTAATAAGTGGTGCTTGCTGAATATTCTCATTTTTTATCCATAAAAAAACCTCCTTACCTTCAGGTGAGGAGGTTTAAGTTAAAATCATTTTTTTCTATGGTATATTTCATCAATTCATTTTATTACCATAGAAGAAAGGAGATTGTCAATCATTAATGGCAATTATAATATGCATGAACTATACTTAATACCGCTACCGCTGCTGTTTCAGACCGTAAGATGTGAGGGGACAAAGATACGGGAATAAACCGGTTTTGTTTAGCCCACCAAATTTCCTCATCTGTAAATCCTCCTTCAGGTCCTATACATATCCAGATTTCTCTGGAAGAACTATTAAGATAGGAGATAACAGGCGTTGCTTTCCCTTCTCTGGGGCCAATAGCAATTAATTTCAACCCTTTTGCTTTAGAGATAGCTTCTTTGAAGGACATAATTCCAATTTGGGGCAAGTAGTTATTCCCTGATTGTTTTAAGGCAGAAATGGCAATCTTTTTCCAACGCATGATTTTCTTTTCTTTGTTTTTCAAAATAGGCACTGTGTAGTCTGTTAAACACACATATAATCCCCAAGTTCCTAGCTCAGTGGCCTTTTGTATTATTAAATCCATGGCCTTTGTCTTCAAAAAGGCAGGACAAAGATAAATTTTTACCTTAGGAGGTGAAGTAAAAATCCGTTTTTCAATTCTAACTAAGGCCCTGGTTTTACCTATAGATGACAAAAAACCATGATAAAGATGTCCTACTCCATTAGTAATTTCAATTTTATCTCCTATTTTTAAACGCAAGACATCTCGCAAATAGTGTAATTCATCTCCTGTTATTACTGCTTCTCTATCTATTTTTTCTTTGGGCAGATAAAAACGCCTTAAAATAGCATGCATACCCATTCTTTCAAGCTATTTATTTCTCGACAAGGTAAGTCTAAAACAGATTTAATGACTTCTACTTCACCTTTCAAAATACCTGATAAAATCAAGGTCTTTTTTGTACAAGATTTTAAGCAGTTTGCCAGAGATAAGATTAAACTGGTTTCCAGATTGGCCACTACCCAATCAAAGGATTTTTCGATTTTTTCTAAACTCCTTAATAAAATTTGGATATTTCTGATATTATTAAGTTTTACATTCTCTTTAGCTGCTTCTATGGCTACTGGGTCAGTATCTATAGCCATAATATCTTTGATCCCCATTTTTGCCCCTAGAATGGCCAAAATTCCTGTTCCTGTGCCTACATCTAATAGAGTTTGTGGTTTTTCTTTAGGATAAAGGGCAAGCATTTTCTTTAAACACAACTGGGTGGTTTCATGAGTGCCTGTACCAAAAACCATCCCTGGTTTTATCCTAATGGTAATTTCATTTGGTTTGGCCTGATATTTTTCCCAAGGAGGCAAGATGACAAGCCTGGAAGTTATCCGCTGGGGTTTAAAATACCTATACCAAGTTTTCTGCCAATTTTTATCAGGAATTTTCTCCCACTCACAATTAATAACTGCATCAGGGAATAACGCTGCAAAGAGAATAATTTGGTGTTCTATAATGTTTTTTTCTCCTTCCCAATGCTCAACAGGATGATAGCTGAAAAACTCGTAAATCTCACCTTCACTCTTAATTTCTAAACCCCTTTTGGTTAAAGAATTGAGCATTTCCACAACCATGGGGGCTACTTCTTTACTTACTCTCCATTTGCCTCTATACCAATTTTTATGCATGTAAAATATGAATAACAGCCTGTTACCAGAAAGACAAGATGTGTTCTTTACATTTTTTATGTTGTCTGCTAAAGTTTTGGTGTTTTTGCTTAATTATTCCTTTTTGAAGGAGAAAAGTAATAATGAAAGTAATTGTGCTTGCTGGAGGCAGTGGGACGCGTTTGTGGCCGCTCTCTCGTGAGTTTTATCCCAAACAGTTTCTTAAAATTAATTCCAATGAGTCATTACTTCAACGGACTGTGCTCAATTTTTTAACGCTTGTGCCACCGCAGGATTTAATCATCGTTACCAACAAAAATTATGTATTTCATGTAAAATCAGACTTAAAAGAAAAAAAAATAGATTTATCCCACATCATCCTTGAGCCAGTAAGTAAAAATACTGCCCCTGCTATTGCCCTGGCCGCAAAATACTGTTTAGAAAAACTAAACTGTGACCCAGAAGAAGTTATTCTCGTTTCTCCTTCTGACCACATTATTAAACCGCAGGATAGGTTTATAGCTTACATAAGTCAGGGCATAAAAATAGCTCAAAAAGGATATGTAGTGACTTTTGGGGTTAAGCCTGCCAAACCAGAAACAGGATATGGTTATATTAAATTAAGAGAGAAACAGGACAATTTTTACACCGCAGAGGCATTTATTGAAAAGCCTGATTTTGAAAAGGCAAAAAGGATGGTTAAGTCTGGTAATTATTACTGGAATGCAGGCATCTTTGCCTTTTGCTTAGACACGGTTTTAGCTGAGTTTAATCGCCACGCACCTAGCATTTATCGGCTTCTAGAAAATAATTTTGAAGACTTAATTCATCACTTTAAAGAAATGCCTAATATATCTATTGATTATGCTGTAATGGAAAAGTCTGACAAGCTAGCTGTTGTTCCCATGAATATTTCATGGAGTGATATAGGTTGTTGGGATGCACTTTATGAAATTTTAGAAAAAGACAAACATGGGAATGCCAAGATTGGGGATATATTAGATATTGACACTAAAAACTCTCTTATTTTAGGGAATAAAAGATTAACAGCTACCATTGGCCTGGAAGATGCTTTAGTTATTGAAACAGATGATGCTATCCTAATTGCCAGAAGAGGAGAAACCCAGAAAGTTAGGCAAATTGTCAAACAGCTTAAAAAGGCTAACCGTAAAGAATATGCCCAACATACCACTATTTATCGTCCTTGGGGAAGTTTTACTATATTAGAGGAAGGGGATAGATATAAAATAAAAAAACTTATTGTTTACCCAGGTGAAAAGTTAAGCTTACAAATGCATCATCACCGCAGTGAGCATTGGATAGTAGTTAGAGGCACTGCCAAAGTGCAAATCGGAGACAAGGAACAATATGTATGTGAAAATGAAAGTGTGTATATTCCTAAAACAACCCTCCATAGATTAGAAAATCCTGGAAAGATCAACCTTGAATTAATAGAAGTCCAAAATGGTGAATACATAGGTGAAGACGATATTGAGCGTTTTGAAGATGTCTATGGACGTTTGTGAAACAGAAGATAGAAAAATTTGACTTCTGTTATCCGACCACTGAATACTGAAAAGGATAATTCAATTATGTCAGGCTTTAGACCTATTATTATAGCCGCTCTTTTGTTTATTATCATCCTCTTTGTAGGTATATCTGGCTATATGCTTATTGAAGGCTGGCCATTTTTAGACGCACTCTATATGACCGTTATCACTTTGAGCACAGTAGGATATGGAGTGCCTTATAGTTTGAGCCCTGCTGGAAAGGAGTTTACGGTTATTTTAATTTTAGTAGGCGTAGGAACAGTCCTCTACTTATTTGGGAGTATAGCGCAAGTCATGTTTGAGGGTCGTTTAAAACTTCTTCTGGGGAGGAAGGCCATGGAGAAAAAAATAAGTGCTTTAAAAAATCACTATATTATTTGTGGTTACGGTCGGATAGGACAATATGTTTGTAAACAACTTAGAGAGCATAAGGTCCCCTTTGTTATTATAGAAAGAGATTCCCAATTATTACAGGAGGTAGAAGAACATGGTTTTCTTTATATTCAAGAAGATGCTACCAAAGAAGAGGCTTTAGTCAAAGCAGGAGCAAAAAATGCTTTAGGTTTAATTACCGTGGTTGGGTCTGACGCAGATAATGTTTATATCATTTTAACTGCACGGGGATTAAATCCTTCTTTGAAAATTATCTCTAGGGCAGCAGAAGAAGGAGCAGTAAAAAAGATGTTTAGGGCAGGAGCAAATACCGTTATTTCACCTTATGAAATAGGAGCGAGAAAGATTGTTCAAACCATTACTCACCCATTGGTCACTGATTTTATAGAATTAACAGTTCATCGAGGTATTGAATTACAAATGGAAGAGATACCTATTGGGAAAGAGGCAAAAATAAAGGATGTAAGCTTGAAAGAATCAGGATTAAGACAAAAATTTGATGTAATTGTAATAGCCATTAGAAAGGCTTCTGGAGAAATGATTTTTAACCCATCCCCACAAACAACAATTTCTTGTGGTGATATTCTTATCGTGCTGGGTAAACCTGATAAATTAATAGAATTGGAATCTGTTATGGACTCCCACTCTGTCTGCTTGCCATAGCTTTTAAGCTATTGATTTCCTTTGGGGTGAGGAAACGATATTCTCCTGGCCTTAGATGGCCCAAACTTAAAGGTCCTATCCTAATGCGTTTTAAACGAAGAACAGGATGTCCTATAGCGGCACACATGCGTTTAACTTGACGATAACGTCCTTCCCAAATAGTAAGTTCTAGCCAGGTATTATTTTTCAAAGTGCGAATGACCTTTACCTGGGCAGGTAGTGTTTTCCCGTCTTCCAGTTTTATGCCTTCTTTGAATTTTTTTAAAACATTATGCGTAGGAATTCCCTTTATCTTAACCAAATATGTCTTGGGTACTTTATAACGAGGATGGATAAGCAAATTAGCAAATTCCCCATCATTAGTTAAAAGTAAAAGACCCTCGGCATCAAAATCAAGTCGTCCCACAGGAAAAACCCGCGTGGACAAATTTTTCAACAAATCTGTTACTTTAGGACGACCTAAGGGGTCAGAAAGGGTAGTCAAGTAATTACGGGGCTTATAAAGCATGAGATAGACTAAAGGGGGAATTTCAAGAGGGCAACCATCTACTTCAATAAATTGTGTTTCTGGGTCAACCTTTGTTCCTAATTCCTTAATTACTTTACCATCTACCTTCACCTGGCCTGCAAGGATCAATTTTTCAGCCTTGCGCCTAGAAGTAATTCCTGCCCTAGAAAGAACCTTTTGTAATCTCTGCTTCATTAAGAAAAATCTGTTAATTGAGGTAATTCAGAAAGTTTTTTTAAACCAAACACTTCTAAAAAATGAGAGGTAGTGGCATAAATTAAGGCAGTGCTACCTTTTTTTCTCCCGGCAATCTTTATTAGATTAAGCCGGAGGAGCATTTTTAAAGTCCCAGAAACATCCACACCTTTGATAGTTTCAATTTCCCGACGGGTGATAGGCTGACGGTAGGCAATAATGGCCAATGTTTCCAAAGCAGAGCGGCTTAGACGAAAAGGCGAAGTCTGCTTGAGGGTTAAAATATAAGAACGAAAATCGGGCTTAGTTTGAAGGCGATATCCTCCTGCTACTTCTACTAATTCTATCCCTCTGTCTGGAGATTGATAACTATTCTTGAGCTCAGACAGGGCCTGTTTAATTTCCTTTAAACTCCATTGAGATAATAACTTTTTCAATTTTTCCAAATGTAAGGGCTTATCAGTAACAAACAACAGGGCTTCAAGAATGGCTTTTAGATTCATAGGTATCTTATGTTTAGTGGATTAATTTTAAAGTCAAAATTAGAAATCTTCATTTTAACTTCAGTAAGTATTTTTTACATGCCGATAATACCCTCTGTGCATCCTCAATGTCTTGAGCAGTAGTTTCTTCATCAGGAAACTTCCTTTCAGCCTTTTCTAACATATTTTTTATTTCATCTCTCACAATCTAATTCCTTCTTTAGAGATATTTCTTCCCAAAGGAAAGTTTTTTGAGTTTTCCCATTCTTTTTCTGAGGAAATTAAGGAAGATAATAACTTATTTGTTTTATTCAATAATTCACTTTCTATATCTAAAACAATATTTCTTACTTCTTTTGTTTTTTTATCCACAATGATTAAGAAATCATAATCAGATCCTTCCTCCCAATCACCCCTTGCCCTGGAGCCAAACAGAATTACCTCTTTTAATCTATCTCCAAGTTGTTGCCTTAGTTTTTGTGTGAATTCTTTGATGATTGTATCTTGTTGAATTTTATTAGGCATTTTTTAGCTCCACATAATATTCCCTGATTCTAATATCTAAGCAGGACAGTATTTCCTCAATGAAGCAAATCATAAATTTGTTTTTCAACGTATCATACTACTTCCAAATGGGGCCTTTGTTCTTCAGGTGGTAAAAGGCGTTTTATATAAATAGAAGCATTAGGAGACGCCTGATATAAAATAACTTCACCCTCTTTAGCTAGATGTAAAAGGGCTAAAAAAGTAACAATCATTTCTTCTTTGGTAATGGCTTCATCAAAGAGCCTCTCAAAGAATACTTCAGATTCTACTTCTAAAATAGACAATATTTCTCTCATTTTTTCTTCTATGTTGATGGGCTCTAGCTCTAAGGAGACTGTTTTTTGTAATTTTGTTTTTTCTATAGTTTTTTTGAAGGCATCTAACAAATCAAATATAGAGGGGAATATAAATGCTTTTTCACCTACTATGTCCTCAATGGCATGTCTTGCGAATACATCCCGATGCAATACCTCTCTTTGCTCTAAGATGTCTGCCATATCTTTTATTTTTACATAATCAAGCAATGCTTGAGTAATCTCCTCACGTGGGTCTTCTTCTTTGGGCGAAGCTAATAGCATACGAGATTTAATGTTCACTAAAGTAGCAGCCAAAACAAGATATTCACTAGCCAAATCAATATTAAGTGATTTCATAAACTTAAGATATCCTAAATATTGCTCAGTGATAACAGAGATTGGAATGTTGTAAATATCTACCTCATTTTTCTTTACTAAATGAAGCAACAAATCCAAGGGTCCTTCAAAAACCTCTATTTTTACCTTTAATTGTTCCATTGACAACCCATCTCAGGACAAGTATTTTACCTCTTTCTCCCACTTTTTGCGACCCTTAATTAGACTTTTTGATTTTTTACACAACCCATCTCAGTTTTTCAATCTTGGTTGTCCAGTAGTTTCCAAAACACTAAACCAAAGGGCACTATTGGGGTCTATGATTTTCCTTTTAATAACCGCTGCCTTAATGGGAACATGGACATATACATTGTGTCGACAGGAAACAAGCATGGCTGTTTTTCCTCTCATTCCTGCATGCACTGCATTTTGGGCCAAAAAACCACAATAGACATGGTCATTGGCATTTGCAGGAAGACTACGAATTATATAACTAGGGTCAATATATTTAAGGGTAATGGGCATCTTGATGGAAACAAAGTATTCTTTAATTTTTTCCACTAGGAACTTCCCAATGTTTCCTAAACGAGGATTACCTGAAGCATCTGTTCCTAAGTCTTGGTCAGCAAAAAATTTCTGTCCTGCTCCTTCAGCCACCACAATGACCGCATGTCGCCGTTTTTTTAAACGTTTACGTAAGGCTTCTAAAAATCCATGTTCACCTTCTAAATCAAAATCTACTTCTGGAATTAGAGTAAAATTTACCTCCCTTAAGCCCAAGGTAGCATATGCAGCAATGAAGCCTGAATATCTTCCCATAAGTTTTACTAGCCCAATACCATTATAGGCGGCAATTGCTTCTGTATGGGCAGCACGGATGGCTTCGGTAGCTTTTTCCACAGCAGTATCAAAACCAAAACTTTTTTCTACTAAATAAATGTCGTTATCTATAGTCTTGGGAATGGCAATCACACTGCACTTCAAGCCCCGATGTAAAACTTCTTCAGAAATTTTAGCCGCTGCTCTTAAAGTGCCATCACCACCAATCATAAATAAGATGCCAATGTTCAAGCGATCTAAAGTATCCACAATTTCTCCTATATCTTGGGCACCTCGCGAAGTACCCAGGATAGTGCCACCCAATTCATGGATACTAGCTACCCTTTCAGGCGTCAATTCTACAAGGGGATGCCCATAACGGGAAATAAATCCTTCCAGACCATATTGAAAACCATAAATGTTCCTTACTCCATAGACATGATACAACTCCATCACTAAGGCCCTAATAACATCGTTAGTGCCAGGGCATAGACCGCCGCAGGTAACCACGCCACATTTTAATTTACTAGGATCAAAATAGATTTTTTGTCTTGGTCCAGCTACCTCAAATGAAAGAAAAGACTTTTTATTTCTGATACATTCTTCTATATAACTCTGGGTAATGTTTACCATTATGCGCTCATTTTCTGCTACAAAATGTCTAGAAACATCCTTTCTCTTACTCAAAATAGGAGAATCTATTTTTGAAGGACCCAAGCTAGCTATTTTTGTTTCTATGGAATCCACAAAGTCCAACATAAAATCACCCCATATTTTTTATTTATATTTTTGTAACCATGATTTCAGGGTATTTAAATCGCTCTCTGTGACAATTTCAGAAAAAGGAGTAAAAATTTCCGATAAAATGCCCATTTCTCTTAAGGCCCATTTTAATATGGCAGGATGATTCTGACAAATGACACATAATTCTTTAAGTGCTTCTCCTAGAATAAAAGTTTCGTTTAATTCTTCTTTTTTCCCTTCATTTAAATTTAATACTTTGGTAGTTAACTTGTGCCACATTTGGGGCACAAGGTTAGCTGTTAAGGCCACCACCCCATCATTAGTAGGTTGTTTCAAAAAACTGATTTCATCTGCTTCGTAAAAATAAAAATTCTTTCTCCCCCCTAATGCCCTTTGATAATTGAAAAATCTGTTCAATTCTCCTTGAAAAATCATTCCTTTAATAAAATCATATCGGGCTAATTTTTTAAAAACAGCGGTGCGAATATTACAGTGTTTAAAGGCCCTTTTTTTAGTTTTTACCAATCTAGGATGGTTGGCTACTAAAAAAACAGCCCCTGTTTGGGTATGAAGTGCTTCAAGGGATTGGGGAAGTCCCCGATTGCCTCTATACCATAAAGGCAATACCTCTATAACTAGTTCATCAAACTGTGACCGCAACAAATCAGCACTGAACTGGGCTAACTCAAGCATAGATGCTTCATCAGAAGTAGTGATATCAAAGTAAAGTGGTTTATTACCTTCCCATAATCCCAAAATGAGCTTAAATAAGGCTTTTTTATCTTCATAACTTAGAAAAACACCCTCGATAGAAAAACTGCTTCCTACAGAAATAGCTGCTACAAAGGGATTAACATACTCCCATAATTGTCTTAAGCCCACGGCATCTATCTGACCGTCTGCTTTAAAAGGTATTAATAGAGGACAAATTAGACCTTTAGGTAACATTTATATTACTCCTGAAGAAAGGAAAATGTGGCTTTTTTTAATAAATCTTTAAGGAAAACAGCTCCTACAAAATGTCCTTTTTCATTCACAATTCCTAGAACATTCAATTCCTTTTCACGCATTTTGTCTAAGGCCTCGTTTACAGAGGTCTCAGGATTTATGACTTCTATGGGCTTGATCAAGTCTTTAACATACATTTCCAATTTGTTTTTTTTAATAAATAATTTAATTGTGGTTTTAGCATCTATTATTCCGTGTAAGCGTCCCCTAGCCACTACCCAAAGAATTTCATTCTCGCCTATTTTAGGCAGAATATTCTTTAATTTTGTCCTTGGTCCCACCTTAGGCAACTCTTGGGATTTGTGCATAATTTTTTTTACTTTCCAGCTTAACTTTTTCCCTAAATAGCCTCCAGGATGGAAACGCCGGAAATCATCAGGAGTAAACCGCCTTTGTTCCAACAAAACAACAGCCAAGGCATCTCCAGTTGCTAAAACAGCGGTGGTACTGGCTGTTGGAGCTAAACCCAAAGGGCAAGCCTCTCTTTTTACCCCGGTATTTATAACAATATCACTATGCCGACCCAAGGTTGAATCAGGATTTTCTGTAAATGCAATCAATGGGGCCCCCAAACGCTTAAAACTGGGAATAAGAATGGTAATTTCTCCGGTCTCCCCACTATTAGAAATGGCTAAAATCACATCTTTTTGGGTTACCATTCCTAGATCACCATGCATAGCCTCTACGGGGTGTAAAAAAAGTGCAGGGGTGCCGGTGCTATTTAAAGTAGCCACGATTTTTCGGCCAATAATCCCTGATTTTCCTACACCAGTTACAATTACCCGTCCTTCTGCCTTAAGTATAGTTTTTACTGCCTCTGCAAAATTAGAACCGAGCTTATCCACCACACCCAAGATGCCTTCGGCTTCAATTTGTAATACTTCTTTAGCCCTTTTTAATATATGACTAATCTTATTAGGCCCCATGCCTTTCTAACCAGGTTTTAGAAAACTCCCTTTCTAAAAGAATGGGATACTCACCATTGAAACAAGCTAGACAAAGTTGCTGTTTGGGAATATCTGAAGCTTTAAGTAAACCATCCATACTTAAATAGTGTAAGCTATCCAAATTCAAAAATTTCCTGATTTCTTCAATGCTTTTGCTGGCAGCAATCAATTCACCCTTAGAGGAAAAATCTATACCATAGTAACAGGGGAAACAATGAGGTGGGCAACTTACCAAAAGGTGAATTTCCTTAACTCCGATTTCCCTCAATGTTTTTATCCTACTCCGGCAGGTAGTCCCCCGGATAATAGAGTCTTCTAAGATAACAATGCGTTTATCTTTGAGTAATTCTTTTACTGGATTGAGCTTTATTTTTACTCCAAAATCACGCATTGTAGGAGACGGTTGAATAAAGGTACGGCCAACATAATGGTTGCGAATCATGCCAATCTCAAAAGGCAAGTTGGCGGCTTGGGCATAACCAATGGCTACATAATTACCAGAGTCAGGGAAGGGCATGACCAGATCTGCTTCTATTTTTGTTTCCTTTGCCAGTTCTTCTCCCTGGGCTTTGCGAAAAAGATAGACATTGCGCCCAAAAATGCGGCTATCTGGACGAGCAAAATAGATCAATTCAAAAATACAGTGTGAATGCCGTGGGGCTGGAGGCAGATAAATAGAATGCAGTCCTTTATCATTGATAAACAAAATTTCACCTGGTTCTACATCTCTAATATATTTAGCCTCTATTAAATCTAAGGCACAGGTTTCAGAGGCAATGATATATCCACCATTTTTTAGCTTACCTAAACACAAAGGACGGAATCCGTTGGGGTCTCTAGCAGCGATAAGGGTATCTTCGGTCATAAGGACTAAGGAATAAGCGCCTTTTACTTTACTTAACGCCTTTGCTAGTCCTTCTTCCATTCCTAAATAAAAATAATGGGCCCAAAGATGAATAATGATTTCACTATCCATAGTAGATTGAAAAATAGCCCCATCTTCTTCCAATTGTTTGCGCAAGTCATAGGCATTTATTAAATTACCATTATGAGCAATGGCTAAAGTCATTCCTAGATGGTAAACTACGAAGGGTTGGGCATTACGCAAGAGGGAGAAACCAGTGGTAGAATAACGCACATGCCCAATAGCAATGTGTCCAGGTAGGGAGTTTAATATACTTTCATCAAACACTTCCGGGACAAGCCCCATACCTTTATGCTCATGGATTTCTTTTCCATCAGAAACCACTATACCTGCACTTTCTTGCCCTCTATGTTGTAAGGCATAAAGACCAAAGTAGGTCAGCTTACTTGCCTCTGGATGACCATACACACCAAAAATGCCACAATTTTCTCTTGGGAATCTTTGCATGATGCCGTTTTATAAACTATCTCTCCGAGAAAAGCAACTTTGAAGTTGAAAATAATGAACCTTGACAAGAATTTTATATCTCATTTGCATTAAAAGCTTAAGTGATCTGCTTTTTGTGTGCCTAACTGCAAAATTGGTGCTTTTTCAAAAAAGGTTTGATATAGACAAGCTGTTGAAAAGTAAACTTATATTGAGAGTTTATTTGGTTTTTCGAAAACACTCTTGCTAATAATATTTCGTTTTTGTTAGCTTATGAACTGGCCTGAGAAAAACGACTTTTTCAACACCCTGTGGAGATCTAATCTCTCAGATAGTGGAGGGTAAATTCCTATTTGTTCCTCCTACTCCTTTACTTCTACGAATATTGGCTCTTCAGTTACCTTTAGAGCTCCAGATGTAGAAATATATTTATTACCCTTACCATCATACACTTGGAGTTGGCCTGGAATTTGGGAGGAAAAGTCAACGACCTGCTCGCCAGTCCATGACCACAGCACATATATTGGCAAAGCATTCTCTCTTGTGAACCTGTAGCATGTTAGAGTACTTCCTAGGTCAATAACCGTATCATATTCTGCTTCTCTCAGAAGGTTGGGCATATCAGAATAGGTATAGGGATAGGGTTCTCCTTCTTCCCAACTAAATGAACTTTCATGGGGATGCTCTGTTTCCCATTGGCAAAACTCTTCGGCAATTTCTGTGGCTGTAGCGTATTCCGCAATTATCTGCCCGGTTGGCGTCGCCTTACCTATGAAGTTCTCCTCAAGCCACGCAAGCATTGCCTCGATATCACCCCTGTTTGGGTTGTTATAACAGTCATGAGTAGCAATTCCAAAGACCCACACCTTGGTAGGAAGGCCATTTCTTTGCCAGTGAAGCCATTCTATATATTCCATTATGAAATTCTTCTGGTTGGTCCCCAGTGATCTAGGCCCTGATGGTCCTGGGTTAGGTTCCAATTGGGGATAGTGGGGAATTAAAATGTATTGGGTCTGATTTAAGTCTTCCTTGAGAAATTTTCCTGTTTCAGTGGAAGGACGAAATGGATTCCATGGATAGTGACCCAGGTTTTCCCAAGCCATTATCCCCGCTGGCTCTGTAAGTGCTGTCTGAATGACAAACCCATGTTCCCCCATCATCTTGGCCAGAAGAGGCTGAGCGCACTGATAGGGGGCTACGCCGTAGTTATTTTTGGTGCCGATTACTGAGTTGACAGCATCAATGTTATCTTGCCAAATCCTTCTGACGAGATCCTCAGAGACGTCAGGAGACTCAAGAACCCAATCATGTCGTCCTCTCCTCCAGAGGGGATGGATATGGGTTCCCCAGTTGAATCCTGCATCAAGATAGGATTGTACAAGTTCTTGATCACCAAAGTCCTCAACAAATTCCATAAATTCACCGTTGGAAGCAACTGTCAATTTAGCCCCGTGACTCAAGGCTAGATCTCTCAACCAATACATCTCTTCCCGTCTGGCACCGTAATCGAATCCAAACTCAGGCAGAAAGGGTTCAATGTGGACTGCAAACAGAACTTTGATTGATTCTTGTGTTGTTTCTATATTAAACACAGCTTCTTC
>Ga0190303_1000366_pt1 | contig 18791 bp, 19 predicted proteins | sample 48700701_MG_FD_161672 | JGI IMG/M metagenome (GOLD analysis project Ga0190303, IMG submission 161672) | Hydrothermal vent sediment bacterial communities from Southern Trench, Guaymas Basin, Mexico - 4870-07-0-1_MG | ecosystem: Environmental > Aquatic > Marine > Hydrothermal vents > Sediment ... | reverse complement strand
CTATAATTCTAATTCTTCTCTTCATCTTCTCCCTTTCACACCCTAACTTTTTACTTTTCTTTCCCTACCCGGTCGTGTTTTGGGCGATAAATACTCCACTTGGGACCCAGGCTCAAGGACCATATCCTGCTTATCGATCTCGGATACTTCAAGTACCCCTTCTTCGATAGAATCGCCCGCTATGGTGGCTATTTCGTTAGCAGGCTGAAGGTAAATGCCAACCCTATGATCGTTTTGGCATCAATCGTAAATGTCGAGGGAACTCGATAGATGCCGTGGGGGGGAAGAAATTGCGGAAAATCCACAACTCTAAACTAAAATAGCTTATAACTCATCCATGCGCTTCATTATCTCTCTCCCTAACTCCGTCAGGTAATAGATCAGGAAGTTCCCTTCCTTCGTGTAATCTATCAATCCTGCCTTTTTCAGCAGCTTCAAATGGTACGAGAGCCTGGAGTATTCACAGTCCATAAGTTCAACCAGCACACAGACACAGAGGTCTGATATACGCAATGCCTTCAGTATTCGCAATCTTATCTGGTCTGAAAGAGCTTTAAAAAGCACAACCATATCGCTGACATCTTCATTCATGACCGCCTTTACTTTTTCTAACGTGTCTTCTGAGACCGTGTAAGAAGGGGGTATATTATAGCGTACCAAGCTGCACGATACTGAACGGCAACGGCTATTGTTTACCTTTGCTTTACGGTCAAACGTTTGCACCTTCTTTACCTCCTCCAATTTATTTGGCTTATTTCTTATTTTCACTGCACCTCACTCATCCCAATTGGTAACTCTGCCTTCAAGAAGATTTGATAGAAAGTGACAGCAGTGAGCATCTGGAAAGCGAAGCCGACTGCTACTGGTAGCATCACCAACCCCTTAAAGCTCATCACCGCTATGCCCAATGCGATTGGCAAGTTCTTCATTCCGGAGGCGTAAGTGATAGCTATGTTCTTCCCTCGCGGTAATAACTTTGCGCTCACCAGATATGCCACGGTGAACAGAATAGGGAAAACTAAAATGCAAGAAGTTACCAGGGGTGCTATCAGTCCCAGATTTTTCATTACGGAGGGTACAGCAGTATTTATTGCCATGAACATGAGGAGCATGGCGGTTGTTGCTGAGATGGCGGGCATTACAGGTAGGTATGTTCTCGCGTCCACCTTCCTCTGCACCAGCTCTTTTAATGCTATACCACCGAGCACTGGAAGAAGCACCGTGTACATGACCATTTTGAACATTCTAAAGGTGTCAATGGTTACAAACGTCCCTGCAAAGAGGAGCATCAGGAGAGGTATGAGAAAAGGTGCCAGTATCATGGTAGCAGCACCGATTACTGTTGCCAGCGGCACGTCACCCTCAAGTAGTCCTGTCCACACCAGAGCCATCCCCGCACACGGGACAACGCCGATCAATATCAAGCCCGTAGCCAGGTCTGAATAATTTGAAAGTAGCAATAGGGCTAAAAGCCAGCAGAGAAGGGGAGCAAAAAGGAAGTTCAGTAGTAGTCCGAAGGAAAAGCATTTCCAGTCCTTCACAGCCATGCCCAGACTCTTAAAAGTGATAGTAAAGCCCATCGCGCCTATCATGATAACGATCAAGGGGGCGCTGAACTTGCGAATGAAAATGCCCGGTGCGGGCGTGATAAGCCCCACGATTATCGCTATAGCAAGCGTGCTGATGATTACGTATGCATACTTCTCACGCATGAAGCGAGCATAGGCGAGTATCATCTCTTTCCTCATCATCTTCTTTTTCCACCTCTCACCTCCTTCACTTGCCCTTTGCGCTTCCCGTGCCCTCTGCTGTCGTTTTCGCTTTTTGAACCCGAAGCCACACCCATGAACCGCTCAATTTTTGGAGAGAAGTTGAGGAAGAGTAGCATAATCGGTATTTGAAGCATAGGGGCGACAGAAGCAGGTAAAATGGCGAGCGTTCCACTGAATGCTGTGACCGCTATGCCAATGGTAATTGCGTGGTTCTTTGCAGTTACGCTGTAACCGAGAGCTATGCAGTCGCCGAAATCAAGATGAAATGCTTTCGAGAGTAAGATTGCGAGAGTGAAGTTCAACGGGTAGAGCGTTGCGATGCCAATGATTACGAGGAGCACATAATGAAAGTTCGGAACAATTACCCCTGCCTGCGTTGCTATGACTATGAAGACCATAGTAAGCATTCCGATGGTTGAAACCGCGGGGAAAACAGGTACAATCTCCCAGTATCTCTCAACTCCCATTCTGCGAATAAGGAGTTTTCTCGTAATTATTCCTGCGATAAGCGGTAGAATGACGATTAAAATGAGCTTTCGAAGGATCATAAAAGGGTCTATGCTCACATAAATTCTCGCAAAAACCCACATCCAGAGCGGAACGAAGAATATTGCGAGTAGCAGGCTCAAGGCGACGACGATGAGTGCAGTTTCAACCTTCCCCCTTGCATAGCCCGTCCATGCGGCGACCATTCCACTGCACGGAACGACAATTTTTAGGATGAAGCCTGCTGCAAGGTAAGGGTCAGTGTTTCTCAGCAGAATGAACGCCCAGAGTGCACCGAGCAGGGGAGCAAGTAGAAAATTCATGAACAACGCAAGAGAAATTATTTTTGGTGCCTTCGCAGCCTTCACTATGTCCTCTACCCTCAAATTTATCATCATCGGATATAGCATAACAAAAAGTAAGAAGGGGATAAGTGGCTCTAACGCTTTTACTTCGGGGTAGAAATAGCCGATTACGAGTGCAAGGCTTATTGAAATTGCGACCCAAATGGGGAGATACTTCCGAATAACCTCAGTCCATCTCATTTATCTATCCCATACTTCGCTCTTCGCTATTTGCTCTCTCCTCTGTGTTCCCTTCATTCAAGAGATTGATAAGCATCATTTGTTTCTTGAACCGTTCGATAGCTCCTATGGGGCTATTATACAGATAGGATGTAGGTGCGTCAGTGCCGATAATTTTTTTCTTCTCATCAACTCCCTTCTCCATCAATGAGCTAAGAGCCTCGCCGCAAAGATGACCCCGTGATTTCACTGTGCAGAGAACTATATGTTGAATATTCGGATTTGCAACAGCATTCGCAATTATTTTCTCGATGCCGATGTTTTCAGTCTGTAAAGTTACTGTTAATGCAGCATCCGTTTCAATTGAAAACCTTACAATGTTCGTGATTCGTTGTGGTATTTTGAAGTCAAAGGTGTTCAGAATGGCTACAGCAGCTAACGGGGAGAAAACGTTGCTACGCAAATATCTCCCCTTCTCCGGTGGATAGCCTTCTGGTGGTTTTACTTTCGACAATTTCATCTTTTACCTCCAAGTCTCGCTTTCACATAGCCTATCTTCGGCAGGTTCTCCAGCACTTCTCCAAGCATCTCTGCCGGTAAGCCCACCAATACAGCTTCATCAAGGTATTCGCACCCAACCTCACGAGCGACTATTCTTGCGAACTCGCAGGCTATTGTGAGGTTAAGCTCACCAGATAGATGTGGTCTTACAGTGGCACAGGCGCAGACCTGCCTCGGAGGAGAAATCCAGTTCTCGGTTCTTCCGCCAACGTCGTATAGGGTGGCATGGATGAGTTCAAAAGCCCTCCGCGGTATCGCTTCGATGAGAATGACATCGGGTTCTACGGGCGTTTTTGCTAACGGAGCTAAGAGCGTGGCATATATGCTCCCCGGCTTCAGGTTGAGTGAAGCATCCACAAACCTCCAGGCGGCTCTACGGCTGCTACAAGACGCTTTACTCACGTAGAATTCCCCGCTTTCCTCATCCTCTGGAATTTCGCATAGTCCTAAAGCGGAAGCACCTCGCTTACACTCGTGCACAGCCTCTCTTGCATAGAATACATTACCGAGCATCGCATATTTTACCATTGCGCAGTAGAACATCGGTTTTTCAAGCTCTTTCACACCCTCTGGAATCGGTTCCTTATGCATGATCAGTCTAACAGCCACAGGTGGATACTTCAAGTCCAGAATACCCATCAGTTTCTCCTGCGCTTCTGAGTAATCCCTGCTTTCATAATCCACATTCTCTCTTTTTTCTTCCATTTTTTTCCTTCCCCCCTAAATCAGTAGCCTCAATCATAATCTCCTATATTTCAAATATATTTGAAATACTATAAAAAGGTTTATGGTTGTCGTAGCACTAACCCCCTACCTAAATCACATACAATTCTGCATTGTCTCCATATTGGGGGTCTAAACGCTAACCATGGGTGCGTAAATAATCAAGGAGAAACAACCCCAATTGCTTACTATCTTCATCGTTTCTTATCATTATGTCCGTCTTTAGCACTTCTACACCTTTAGCCTCAGTCCCTATCTGGCATCTATCGCTCTTATCTATCACCAGTACATCCAGGAAATCCTTATAGCAGTTGTAAACCCCGGAAGCTGATACTTCAAACCCCTTTGCATGCATGAACTTACCTGCAGGTCCACTTACAGGCTTATCCCCTACTATTGGCGATATCGCCACCACCCTCTTACGCTTCAATAAATCCTTCATGCCTGCCAGACTCAATATAGGACCTATACTTGTTATCGGGTTACTGGGTCCTATAAGCACCACCGACTCCTGCATCAGTGCATTTATAACTGCTTTTGTAGGTTTTGCTTTCTCTATACCATCAAATTGAACATCCAGTACCTCAGGTTCGCCTTTACGTGCGATCCAGAACTCCTGGAAATGGAGCTTACCCGCTCGCGTGATTATCATGGTGCTTACCGCATCTTCAGTCATCGGCAGTATCTCAGCAGTGATACCGAATTTAGTGGCGAGCTCTGCCGTAGCTTCCGTGAGGCTCATACCGCGATTCAACAGTTCAGTCCTGAGTATATGTGTTGCTCTATCTCTATCACCGATCATCATCTGCTCCTCATGACCCAGCCCCTCCAGAGTTGTATGGGTATAAAAGCTGTCATTCGCAATTCCCCACCATCTATCCTTATCAATTATCCCCGCCAGGGTATAAATCACAGAATCTACATCCGGGCATACTAAATTGCCAGACACTGTTATATCCTCCGCTGTATTCACTATCACCTTCAATTGCGCTTCTCCAAATACCTGTTTCAAACCCACCAGCAGCTTTGGCGTGCCTGTACCACCCGAGAGGACAATCATCGCGTTTATTTTTATTATATTTGTGTTTATTCTTTATTGCTCATTGCTCACACTTGCAAGTTCCCTTACCTTTGCTATGTTCTCGATGTCGCCTCTCCTCGCATCAACAGGCGTTTCGAGAATCATTGGCAGCTTCTTTATATGCTCCTCTGATAGAATCACGCGGAAGCCATCTTCACCGATATATCCGAGCCCGATGTGCTCATGCCTGTCCAATCGTGAGTTAAGACCACCTTTTGAATCATTCAGATGGATGAGCCTGAGATGTTCAAGCCCGATAACGGCATTGAAATGCTGAATTACTGCTTTCAAACTCTTCTCTGTCCTCAGTTCGTAGCCAGCAGCGAAAGCGTGGCAGGTATCGAAACAGATGCCAATACGGTCACGATGCTCGATTCGCTCAATTATATGCTGAATGTCCTCGAACGTACTACCCATGCTGTTCTTTGTACCCGCGGTATTCTCCAGCAGTAACATCACTCCATTATCCACCTCATTGAATGCTGTGTTTATCGCGTTCACTACCCTTTCATAACCTTTCGCTTTACCATAACCGCGATGACTACCCAGATGTGTAACGAGATAGGGGATTTGTAGCGAATTACATCGTTTCAGCTCTTCTATAAGGGATGCGATAGAGCGATTATAGACTTTATCATCCGGTGCAGCGAGGTTTGGAAGGTATGGCATGTGAGCCACAGCTGGAGACATACCCGAAAGTTCAACCTTCTTAATGAACTCCATTATTTCTGTATCCATAAGCCCTTTATACCGCCACCCGCGTGGATTTCGTGAGAATATCTGGAATGTATCACATCCCTTCTCCACAGCACGATCCACCGCTTTATCTATCGAACCTGCAATTGATACATGAACGCCTATCCGTATAATCACATCATGCATTATTATTGTGATAGACGATGTATTTTTAATAAAGATGAATAGAAATCATGAAGGGCATGATATGTTAACAGAAGCGGAGGGTATAGAGGGTCTAAAGCTTGCGAGGGCAGCGATAGAAGCTTATTTAAGCGAAGGTGTGAAGATAGAGGCGTGGGAGGAGTTACCCGCGGTATTTCATGATAAGCGAGGTGTATTCGTCACTTTGAACAAACATGGTACGCTGCGGGGCTGTATAGGTTATCCGTATCCTGTGTTCAAACTGAAGGATGCAATTATAGATGCTGCGATTTCCGCTGCTGTAAATGACCCCAGATTCCCACCGGTAACGAAGGAGGAGTTAGGAGATATAACAATCGAGCTGACGGTATTGACAACTCCAAGGGTGTTGAAAGTGAAGCCAAAGGACCTGCCCAAACATATAGTGGTGGGTAAGCATGGGTTGATAATAAAGAGAGGCATACACCAGGGGCTATTGCTACCTCAGGTTGCTACTGAATATAACTGGACAGCGGAGGAGTTTTTATGTGAGACATGCTGGAAAGCAGGCTTACCACAGGATGCATGGCTGGAGGAAGGTACCGAAGTGAGCGTATTTGAAGGTCAGATATTTAAAGAGGAGGAGTGATGGATATAAATGGAACGGGATAACAAAAAGATGAAGATTGATATAGACCGGTATCGTTGTGGGTACTGTGGCGCCTGTGCAACGGTCTGCCCCACGGAAGCAATAAATTTGGTGGGCATGTGGGTAGAGATAAGGGAGGAGGAGTGTGTAGCCTGTAAAGCCTGTGTTAATATCTGCCCGATAGGGGCACTGACACTGACAGAGGCACAGGTGAACCTGTAAATTTTATAACCTTATAAGAGCTTTGCGGCTTCTTTTGCGTAATATGTGATTATCAGGTCAGCACCCGCTCTCTTTATCGCTGTTAATCCCTCCATCATCACCTCGTTCTTCTTCAAGTAGCCCTTCTCCGATGCCGCCATCATCATTGTGTATTCACCACTGACATTATATGCAGCCAGCGGCACATTGTCGAATCGAGTGCGCACCCGTGAGATGATATCGAGATAGAATAGCGCAGGCTTCACCATTACGATGTCTGCACCCTCATTTATATCGAGTTCTACCTCATGGAGCGCTTCACGCGCATTGGCGCATTCCATCTGATAGCTGCTACGATCACCGAACTTATAGCCCGAATCCGCAGCCTCACGAAATGGACCATAGAGTGCAGAATTGTATTTCGCTGCATAGGACATGATCGCAGTATCAATAAAGCCTTCTTCATCGAGCGCTTTCCTTATCGCCATTACCATACCGTCCATCATCCCGGAAGGCGCAACGATGTCGGCGCCTGCCTCCGCCTGGCTTACTGCTATTCTGCCCAGTACCTCCAGTGTCGGGTCATTCTTCACCTTACCATTCTCTACCAGACCGCAATGTCCATGCGTGGTATACTCACAGAGGCATAAATCTGTTATGATGACCACATCGTCACCCACTTCTGCCCTTATTTGCCTCACTGCACGCTGGATCACTCCGTTCTTGTTATATGATTCACTCCCGACCTCGTCCTTCTTCGCCGGTATTCCGAACAGGAGAACGGATTTTATACCCAGCGAGCGAGCTACCGCAACCTCATTCACTGACTCCTCTATCGAGAACCTATACTGTCCGGGGATAGATTCTATTGGCTTCTTACCCCTGGCTATATTATCATCAATGAACAGTGGTAAGATCAGCTCATCCTTGCTGAGCCGTGTCTCTTTTATCAGTTTCAAGCTTCTTAAACGCCTCATTCTTAGCTCCGGGAACATGGACATAATTACCACCTTCGACATTATTCTTATAGTTTGTAGTTATAAGTTATAGATTATAGATTGCTGTGTCGCAAACAAGAAAGATTAACCAAGGAACTATTATTTTAGCTTTATAGCAGGTATCCAGTCATAATAAACTCTTCCATTTGCATCCCCAAATGAAGAGCAGTTTATCCAGCCATCCACCTAAACTCTAATAGCCTGCCTCCTTCACATTCACCCAGACATCAATCGCGAGATAGTTGTACTTTCCATCACCGTCTGTATCAATGCCATAATCTGTATAGGCATTCGTAAAAGAGATGGTGGTAGCGTCTGAAGTGATATTTAACCACGTGGCGGTTTGAGAATTATTAAATCTACCCTTTATTTCGGGATAATAATAGTTTTGTGTCCCGCGATCGTAAGGGGGGTATTGCATATTTATATTTGGATACGTTGTCTTTGGCGGCAGGATGCTACTTTCCGTAGATTTTGGTGTTTCATCTTCAACTCAGCCAAAAAGTGCAAGAATAACGAGCAGTAGCACTGTGATTCCTATCACAATTTTGTTTTTCATAAAACTCCATAGTTAATTCACGGAGGAGGGATATATATTTTTTCTGTTTTTTCAGCAGTTCCGAACGTCCCTGCTTCCGAAAATAGTTATAACGATTATTGGCCCTCCAAAAATAGCTGAGGAAAGCAATGCTATTTTTTGGTGCTTTCCTAACTATTGCGTAGTAATGGTGGCGTAATAATGATACCCAAGGGTGCAACATACTCACTAGAGGATACAATAGCCGTAATAGTTTATACCGCAACGTCGACAACGAAATCTCCAGAAGCAGCGGTGTCGGAACTCAAGCGAAAGATGCCCAATGCTGCGATACCTTCTGCGGGCACGGTGTTGAATTACATATACGAAAATGACGAGTTACAACAAGTATAGAGTCATAGAACTCCGCTGTCAGTTAGCCGCTTCCTAAGTCTAATCCGTCCTTGACGGTAGTATTCCGCGAGCATCAATAGCGTGAGCTATTCGACATTTTAAACGTTTTCCATGCGTTAACAGGGATAAAATCATACATCTTATGCCATTTTGGTATACGAGGTGAAACAACACCTTCCTGGCTCTACCCTCTTTCAAATTCAATGCGTAATTGTCCCTTTTATCTCCTAAATCTTTTTATAGGTGGCCCGCTAACATGTTTGTTAAAGAGGCAATGTGCGCTCGGAATTCCATAGTTTCGGAAGTACTGGTTACACAAAAAGCTTAATATACAATATAGAGATAGAGAATAAGGAAGAGTATGAAAAGTAAGGGTAACATAACGGATTTAGAGGCGGAAGTGATATATAACGGATTGTGCTGCTATTGCGGTACTTGTGGTGCGTTCTGTAAGGAGTATATAACATTCGAGCATGAGCTACCGATAACGAAGAAGAAGTGTTATGAAATCTGTGGTGCATGCTATGATCTCTGTCCGCGTACGAGTTTTGCCCCTTATGCGGTTGAGAGAGCGATATTTGGCGATATAAGGGCTGACAATCTGTTAGGCTATTACAGAGGTGCTATATATACGGCGAGAGCAAAAGAAGGAGATATAAGAGACAAAGGTCAGGATGGGGGATTCGTTTCTGCATTGCTCGCTTACCTGCTCGCAAAAGGTGATATTGATGCTGCAGTAGTAACAAAAGCGACCGGCGAGTGGGAGCCAGAGCCCTTTATAGCGACGAAGCGGGAGGAGGTAATAGCAGCAGCGGGTTCGAAATATACTCAGTGCCCGGCAGTGCAGGGCGTTGGCGATGCTATCGAAGCAAATTATAAGAATATCGCATTCGTTGGTCTGCCATGCCATATACAGGGTATGAGGAAAGCCCAGTTATCAAAGCTGTTTGATGTCCACGCAGATAGGGTGAAGTTGCTCATCGGGCTTTTCTGCACCGAGACGTTTGACACCGCAAAGCTCAGGAACAAGCTTAAGGGGCTGGGAGTGAACGATCTAAGGGATGTAGAGAAGTTCAATATAAAGAAAGGCAGCTTCATTATTCAGATGAAATCGGACGAGGTACTGAAGACACCCATAAGAAAGATGCGAGATTGTGTCCGCGAGGCATGTAACTACTGCTATGACTTCGCTGCTGAGTTCGCTGATATCTCCGTCGGCTCGATTGGCTCAGAACCAGGGTGGTCAACGGTGATATTGAGGAGCGAATCGGGACTGGAACTGGTGAATAGAGCAGAGGAAGAAGGATTGATAGATCTGAAGGAGCTATCAGAATCGAGAATAGAGGAAGTAAGGAACCTGGCATTATATAAGAAGCGTGAGAATCTGAAGAACATCCTCGCCAGGCTCGAACCCATAAGAGTATTGAATATGGAGTTGGAACCCGAAATGCTAAAGAAGTTTCTATTGTTGGAACACCCATCCCGCTGAATCATCGGGAACAATCAGATGAAGATGAAAAACTAAGAAGTCCTTTGGACTTAATCGTTAAGGGGAGGTGGCGAAGGATGATTAATGTTTACTTAGAGGGTTAGTATATACGAACACGAACTACGAACCCGAGTTCGAATCAATAAAAAATACCGGGGTTAGGCGAGATTTGCCTGGCGGGTGTGATTATGATGATACAATCTCTGATAGAAGCCATCATAGAGATTATTGGAATCATATTGGCTATCTTCATCCCTGTTTTTGCTTTTACCATTAATATCATGGAAATAGAATAGTCTTCTCTATACTATATGGGCAGGTATGGAACTTTTAATAGCAATAGTGGTTCTGGTGTTGACAGGAGCAGGGGTTGGTTTTGTCAGTGGACTCCTTGGCATTGGCGGGAGTTCAATTATGGTTCCCATCACATTCTTTGTATTCACTGCACTTGGTGTTCCGGGCGAAGTCTCTATAAAGCTTGCATTTGGCTCTAACCTGCTTGTTGTCTTCCCAACGGCAGTTAGTGGTGTGAGTGCCCATATGAGAAAGAGTTCAGTATGGTGGAAGCCGGGATTGATAATGGGTATCCCGGGCGCGATTGGTTCTGTTACTGGTGCTATCTTCACCCTGCGATTCCTGAACGAGTCTATTTTGAGGCTTGTGTTCGGTCTTGTTATTGCAATCGCTGCCGTCCGGATGCTAACATGCAAAATTCCCGTTACCGATACTGATGGCGGAGTACCTGAAAGTAAAATGTTAGTGCTGATCCCTTCTGGTTTTGCAATAGGTATCATATGTGGCATGCTGGGACTTGGTGGTGGGATTATCATAGTACCGGTGCTTATGCTGGTGTCGAAGTACGAGATGCGTTATGCGATTGGGACCTCACTCTTAATAATGACTTTTATCAGTTTCGCTGGTGCCTTCGCGTATCTAATAAGTGGTCTTTCAGTACCTGATCTCCCACCTTTCTCCATCGGGTATGTTAACCTCGCTGCATGGGCTTGCCTGGCAATGACAAGCATTCCAATAGCTTATATAGGTGCAATAACCGCGCACAAACTCCCGGCAACCTGGCTGAGGTACATTTTTATCTCTATCATGTTCTATATTGCACTTAAGATGATAGGTCCCTATTTCCTGCTTGCGACAATTTTCGAGCATTATCTTTTATTGATTTCCTAACTTCCCATTTGGGAATATTTAAGTATTGTGCTGCACCTTTATTATGCAGGGGTTATACGGCTTTCTAACGCATTTAAGGAGGGGATAAAGATGGAAGAAAAACAAAATAAGATGACTTTGACCCCTATTGGCGTTATTCACAGTCCATATAAGAGTTTAGGGGACTGTCCACGCCAGGCAAGCAAATCAGAAGTAGTAGCAGTGATAGAAGTCTTTGAGCAGTATGCAGGTGGACTGAAGGATATTGAAGGTTTCTCCCATCTCATCCTTCTCTACTGGCTCCACAAATCACATGGCTATTCCCTGCTCGTAAGAACACCCTGGGATACCGAATTACATGGCTTATTCACTACAAGATCGCCAAATAGACCGAATCCAATAGGAATATCGGTTGTGAAGCTGATAGAGAGGCGCGGAAATATACTGCAAGTCAAAGGTATAGATGCCATTGATGGTACTCCCCTGATAGATATAAAGCCCTATGTACCTGAATTTAATTTTAATGATAGGGATGAGAAGCGGATTGGTTGGCTTACAGACAAGATAAAGAGATGAGTTTTAATTCATACCGCATATCTACAGGGTTATAAGCAAGAACACCTTCTACTATAACCTTGTCAGCCTTCTCTAATTCAGGTTCAGGTAATTGCTCTGCTACTACCCGCATCTGATATTTATACCCCGTTCTCGCTTTCGCTTTATCACTACAGAGATAAAATATGCGCCTGTAAACCTTACAGATGTAGCCCACAACCCGTATCCGCCTGCCTTCATAGTTAGCTGGATACTCTGCTATCTCTGCAACGAAATGTGCAACATTATCATCGCTATTGCCCGAGTTTATCTTCTTAATACCCCTTTTTGATGTTACTATCTCGTATTTCCCCCTGTATTGTTGTACCCTACCCTCTAATTCGATCTCATCGCCATAGTGGAGCTGGAGTTTTAAATCGCCATCTTTATCGCAGGAACTGGTACTCACAAATACTGGCAGTTCGGTACCATTATCCATTATGTTTAATAGCATGTTCCCATCTGATAGGTTCAGGAGATCAGTAACAAGCCCCTTTGTCTTTATTAATTCATTCTCATGGCTATGGTTACGGCTTGCAATCGTATCCAGGGGGACATAGGGCGGTTTCACAATCCATGATGTGCAGTACAGGAGGCAGATACCGAATAACGAGATGATTATCACGAATTTACCCAGCTCCATAATCGGGGATAAAATATCTATTGTAAATATACCTATACCTGTACGTACAATAAATAAAGGAGTTATGGAAGAAAAAGAAGAAATTCTCTTCTCCACGGACGAGAACAGATTTAGAGCAGCATTACAGGATTTTTTACACCGCATGAATGCGAAAGAACTGGAAAGAGAGATATACGAGCGTGATTCCTATCCAAGAGCGTTATATAAGAGACTTGGAGAAGCGGGCTTCCTGGCACAGGTATTGCCGCCAGAATATGGAGGAAGAGGGAGTCTTACCTGTGAAGCGATACTGACAGAAGAGCTTGGTGCTGCTTGTGTGCCACTCGCATGGATACATTCTACCTCTTCTTATGTCTATGCTACGATCTCAAGGTTCGGAACCGAGGAGCAGAAGGAGAGGTTCCTGGGTCCGATGCGCATGGGTATGAAAACGGGCGCTATCGCAATAACCGAGCCTGACGCAGGCAGTGATGTGATGCGCATCAGAACGCGGGCAGAGTTGAAGGGTAATGGGTATGAGATAAGGGGCGAGAAGAGGAATATAACAAACGGCAGTAAAGCTGATGTACTCCTGGTATGGACAATAACAGATCCGCAGGTAGAGCCAGCAAGGGGTATGAGTGCATTCATCGTGGAGCCATGCGAGAGGAAGGGGTTTGAAGTGATCGAGGATTATAAGTTGCTGGGAGGTTTTCCCGGTACTGTGAACTCCCATATCCAGTTTGATGGCTTAAGCGTTCCGAGAGAGAACCTGCTCGGTAAAGTGAACGAGGGTGTGCGTATATTGTTCGATGAACTTGCTATTGAAAGAGTGCTGTATGCCGCAATGCTTGTGGGCGAGGCGAGACCGGTGGTTGAACTCGCGGCAGACTATTCTATGGAACGAGAGCAATTTGGAACTCCAATAAGCCGATTTGAAGCTGTGAGTTTTAAGCTCGCGGATATGGTGACGAAGCTGGAAGCAGCGAGATTGATGGTCTATCATACTACGAGACTGATAGATGCCGGTTATACCGCGGAGAAGGAATCAGCGATGTCAAAACTGCTCGCTTCCGAGGCATTTTTCGAGTCTGCACATAACACACTGCAGATACTGGGTGGCAGAGGGTTGTCGGAGTATCCTGCAGAATGGGCATTTAGGATGGCACGGTTGTCTATGATACCCGCGGGTACAAATGAGATAATGCGGTACATTGTGCAGCGAGAAATATATAAAGCTAAAGCTAAAGCGCGTAAGAGAAGAAAGTCTTAACCTTAACCCACAAATCGTACTCGCTCTGATAATCTAAGCGGTAGTGGCAATTTCCGATATGGTCTGCCCTTTATACTCTCAGCTATCCTCCGCCTCAATTCCTCCACATCCATCTCCTCCACCTGCTGCGTCGCCCTGATATTGACATTCACCGTCCCTCGCTCCACCTCACGGTCACCAATCACGCCCACATAGGGTATCCATTCGCGACCCGCATCCCGTATCTTCTTCGATACCGTCTCCTCACGGTCGTCCACATCCACCCGTATGCCATCCAGAGCAGGTAAGATGGCTCTGATGTACTCATGATGCCGCTCAGCAACCGGTATCAGTCGCAATTGTGTAGGTGAGAGCCACAGCGGTAGCATCGGTGGCGTTCCTCTCTCCTTATCCATATACGCCTTCTCCAACAATGCATACATACATCGCTCAATTGCACCGCTTGGCGAGCAGTGGAGTATGATAGGCTCTTTCTCTTCACCACGCGCATCAATATATCTTATGCCGTACCGCGCAGCATTTTCAACATCTATCTGCACAGTGGAGAGCGCTGATGCTTTGCCCAGTGCATCCACGAAATTGAACTCGAACTTGAGCACGAAATAGAAGAAACGCTGGTCCCACAGCTCTATCAGTACAGGCTTACCCGCTATCCTCACCAGCTCCTTTATGAAATCGCGGTGTGCCTCATAGAAATCCCGCGTGAATCTTATCGCCACTTCGTAATCCCTGGTTGAGAATCCAATATCTGCGAGTACACGCATACATACTTCATACTGCTGCTTGAACTCCTCCAGCGCCTCGCTCATATCGCGGCATAGTGTATGCATATCGGGCATTGTGAACTTCCGCAGGCGACGTAAACCAACAAGTTCGCCTCTTTTCTCCTTCCTGAATGAATAAGCAAGTTCAAATAACTTCAATGGCAGACTTTTGTATGATATACTCATATCTTTACTCATGAGGAACTGTCCGAAGCAAGCGGAGAAGCGTAAGAATAAATCAGGCTTATTATCTTTACCCAATATTGAGTACTGCCTCGCCGGGAACCTATCAATGTAGTCCTTCAGCGATGGATGCTTCACACTGTACATCAGAGGTGTCTCCACCTCGGCAGCACCATATCCCGTGACGGCTTCCCTGACATAGTCCTCTATCAGCTTTTTTATCAATTCGCCTCGGGGGTAAAATCGCATATTCCCAGGGTCTGAAGAGGGTTCGTAATCTGCTATCTCCAGCCGTTTCATCAGTTCCACATGCGGCGGTATCTTGTCCACCTCTCTCCGCTTCTCACTCTCGTACAGGAAGAACTTCTTCAGTTTCTCATCCGCATCACCAAATTTGAAATTCGATGGCGCTATGAGCTCTCCTCGTTCATCCATGAAGAAGAAATCAGATTCCGCTTTTTCCTCCGCCTCCAACGCCTTTGATGCTTTCTTTTCCTCTTCTCCTACCTTTATCTTACGTGATAACTCTGATAGGGGATGCCCCTTACAACGGATTGTGAAAGCTTTATACCATCCAAAAGGCGCTCTTTTCACTTCCATACCCCGTGCACGTAACTGCTCTACCATCGCCTTCAGTATCTCCATGCTTATCTCAGGTGAAGCCAGTTCCGAGCTCAGGTGTGCATAGGGATAAAGAACTATCCTTTCCGCACCGACCTTCTTCGCAACCGATATAACCTCCTCTGTCGCCTTCTCCACCACATACTCGCTGTTACTGTTATGCTCATCGCCATCCCCACGTTCCACAGCGATGAAAACGACAAGAGCTTCTTCCACTCGCACCCGCGCACTTCTGTTCTCTATCTCCTCTGCTACTCTTGTCTTATCCCTCGCTTCATATTCTATAAAATCCGAATGTATGAACAGCAGTTGCAAATTTTCTCAGCTCCTATCTACTGATAATAATGCATGAACATGAATACATGAATAATATCTTTTATCTTTCTATTTATTATCAGCCCAGCCCCAGTGTGGTAATGGATATCCCGTGGGCCTGCGGAGCCCATGATCCGGGTTCGATTCCCGGCTGGGGCATCAAGCTTCAGGCATTGAGTATCAAGCATCAAGATGAGCTGGGCAATATGGATAACAGGTTTACCGGGTAGTGGTAAGACCTCAATAGCGCAGAAAGTGCGCGATATACTGGTAGACGCTGAAGTAGACGTGAAGGTGCTTGAACTCGATGAGATAAGGCGATTTATAACACCAGAGCCATCATATTCGGAGAAAGAACGTGAGATTGTATATGCTGCTCTGGTTTATATGGCAAAGTTGATGGTGATTGAATGTGGTAAGCCGGTGATAATAGATGCCACGGCGAACAGGAGTAGATACCGAGCGAGAGCCCGTAAGAGCATCCCTAATTTCGCAGAAGTGTACGTGAAGTGCTCTCTGGAGACATGCATGAAGCGGGAGAGTACCAGGATAGCGGTACATGCACCTGCCTTCATCTATAAGAAGGCAGTGGATGAAGGAGCGACAGTACCAGGTGTAAATGTACCGTATGAAGAGCCTTTGAATCCTGAGGTTATTGTGGATACAGAGAGGATGTCCGTGGAAGAGTGTGTGGACAAAGTAAAAGAGTTTATAGAGGAAAAAGGCTGGTTGTAAGTTTTTAATACGCGTTTATATTATATTTATTTTGTGTATAGTGAAGATGCCTGTAATAAGATTGCCTTATAGTGATTTGGAGAGCTTAACAGGAATAAGCATTGAGCGGATAAAAGAGCAAATGCCGTTGATGCCCGCAGATGTAGAACGTATAGAATCGGAGTATATGGATGTGGAGTTCTTCCCTAACCGCCCGGATTTATTCAGTGTGGAGGGTGTCGCTCGGGCGTTAAGGCAATTTCTGGAGGTTGAGCCCGGGCTGGTACATTACGAGGTGGAGAAGTCAGGCATCGAGATGGTTGTAGACCCTTCGGTAAGGGCAGTTCGACCCTATATCGCTTGTGGTGTTGCGAAGGATGTTCATCTTGATTCAAATGCAATAGAATCGTTGATGCAGCTTCAAGAGCATTTGCACCGCGGAATCGGTCGAAACCGAGCGAAGATTGCCATAGGCTTGCATGACCTTAAGAAAATAAAACCACCATTCAAATATCTCGCGACAGACCCTGGATTCGCTTTTATACCACTTGATTATAAAGAAGAGATGAGCCTGTCAGAGATCTTAGCACGGCATCCAAAAGGTGTTGCATACGGTTATCTTCTCAAAGACAAGGATAAATATCCATTGATTCTGGATTCCTTAGGTAATACCCTATCTTTCCCTCCTATTATCAATGCCGAGCTGACAAGGGTGACCGAATCCACCACAGACATATTCATAGATGTTACCGGCATGGATATGAACGTCTCAATCGCCCTTAATATCGTAGTTTCTGCACTCGTTGAACGCGGTGGACGAATCCAATCGGTATCAATACACTACCCGGATGGGGATAATGAAACTCCGCGTTTAGAGCCCAAGAAGATGGAGATATCAATGGACGATATCAACTCGCTTATTGGTATAGAACTGGGGGAACAAGAGTGTAAACGGAGCTGTGCCCGGATGGGGTTTGATGCAAAGGTCATTCCCGGCGGCAAGATAGAATTGAAAATGCCTGCCTATCGGTATGATATAATCCATACCCGGGACATAATTGAGGATATAGCCATTGGGTATGGTTATAACAGGATAAAGCCAGAGAATCCCACGACCTCAGTTTCAGTTATAGGCGAGGAGCATCCAGTTGAGGAGCGTAAGAGCATAATAAGAGAGATTATGACCGGATTAGGCTATTTTGAGGTGATTACTTTCATATTGACCTCAGCGAGGAAGCAGTTTGAACTGATGCAGCGAGCACAGGACAAGGAATCTGGTGCTATAAAGGTTGCATCACCTATCAGTAGCGAGCTTACAATGCTACGATGTTCGATATTACCGAATTTGCTCGAAATCCTTGCCTCTAATAAGCATCGGGACATGCCACAACGTATCTTCGAGGTTGGTCCCGTAATAAAGGACTTCAAGGAGCAAGAGCATCTTGCTTCTCTATCTATACATGCAACTGCTAACTTCGCGGAGGTTAAATCGGTGGTGGATGCAGTGCTGAAGGAGCTGGGTCATGGTAATGGAGATAGAGATGGAGCAGTAGAGGTGGTGGAGTCTGCTGATGATGCCTTCTTAGCAGGCAGACGAGCAGATATAATAATAGATGGCCATAAAAAGGGCGTATTTGGCGAGATACACCCTCAGGTGCTCCTCAATTTCGGGCTGGACTATCCGGTTGTTGGATTTGAACTGGATGTTTACTAATAAACTAAAGAGAATTAAAGAGAATGTGGTGATGAAAGCGATAGAAGTGGAGAATTTAACAAAGCGATTTGATAATAGGGGTGGTGCTATCGTTGCTCTTGACCACATATCTTTCAATGTGGAAAACGGAGAGATATTTGGAATGCTTGGACCAAACGGTTCAGGTAAGACAACCCTGATAAAGACATTGACCACGCTACTGAAACCCACTTCCGGATTTGCAAGGGTTGCAGGTTTTGATGTCACTAAGCATAAAGATAGTGTGAGAGCAGCTATAGGGGTCGTATTTCAAGAACCCGCTCTTGACTGGCGGTTGACAGGCAGGGAGAACCTGGATTTTCATGCGAGGATGTATGGCATGAAGCGAAAGGAGCGTGAGGAACGGTTAGAGAAGGTTTTAAAGCTCGTCGAGCTGGAAGATAAGGCTGATTTACTCGTGGATAAGTACTCAGGTGGTATGAAACGTCGTCTGGAACTCGCGAGGGGGTTTATGCATCATCCCGGAATCCTGTTCATGGATGAACCTACTCTAGGGTTGGATACGCACACAAGGA
>Ga0190303_1000365_pt1 | contig 18795 bp, 14 predicted proteins | sample 48700701_MG_FD_161672 | JGI IMG/M metagenome (GOLD analysis project Ga0190303, IMG submission 161672) | Hydrothermal vent sediment bacterial communities from Southern Trench, Guaymas Basin, Mexico - 4870-07-0-1_MG | ecosystem: Environmental > Aquatic > Marine > Hydrothermal vents > Sediment ... | reverse complement strand
AGAACATTAGTGATTTGTAAGATGCTTTATAATAGAGGGGTATACGTCAATACAGTATTACCACCAGCATCACCTGAAGGAGAATGTATGATAAGAACTAGTTATACGGCAACTCATACAAAAGAACAGATGGATGAAGCAGCTGACATAATATTAGAAGTTCTTTATAAGGTTCCTTCTAAAGACGAAGAAATACTTGCTTTATGGGAAAAAGAAAATGAATAATGTTATTGTAATTACCGGAGCATCTAGTGGTATTGGCTATGCTCTAGCTAAATTTTTTACTGAAAAAGGAAATACTGTAATTGGTATTTCAAGAAACTATCCAAAAGAAGAATATTCATTTGATTACTATCTATGTGATTTATCAAATCCCAAGGAAATAAATAAAACAACAATATTAATAAAAGAAAAATATAAAAAAATTAATGTTTTAATTAATTCAGCAGGAATAGGGATTAGTGGTGCATTAGAACTAACTCCTTTAGAAGAAATAAAAGAAATATTCCAAGTAAATCTATTTGGATTAATGCAGCTAACTAAAGAGCTAATTCCCGCATTAAGAGACTCAGTACCAAGTAAGATCATTAATATAGGATCAGTAGCTGGAGAGTTACCTATACCTTTTCAAACAGTATACACAATGACAAAATCTAGTACACAAAGATATACAGAAGGACTCCGTTTAGAACTGAAACCATTCAAGATTTCAGCTTGTACTGTATTACCTGGAGATACTAAAACAGGTTTTACAAATAATCGTATACAACCAAAGATTTTAAATCAAGAGTTATATCAATCACGCATTACTAATAGTATTAGAAAAATGGAGATTGATGAACAAAAAGGGATGTCACCAATGTCAGTAGTGAGAGTTGTAAATAAACTTGTGAAAAGACGAAACATGCCAGTTCAAGTTACTGTTGGTTTTAAATATAAGATATTTGTATTTTTAAATAGAATCTTACCCAAAAAGGTAGTGTTATATATTTTATATCAAATGTACGGAAAGTAAAATGAAACAAATAAAATATAAACTAATTATATACACGTTATAATATATCTAATAATAATCACTATGAGGAGAAAACCAAATGTATCCTAAAAAACTAAAAAAAGGTGCAACTTTTGGAATAGTTGCGTTAAGTAGTCCTTCGAAATATGAACTTCTTGTTCAAGGAAAAGCTAATCTAGAAAAACTAGGGTATAAAGTTATTATAGGTAAAAGTTGTACATCAGACTATGCTGGATACTTATCTGGAGATGATGACTTACGGGCAAACGATTTAAATAATATGTTTAAAGATAAAACAATAGACGCCATTATGTGTTTAAAAGGTGGATATGGAACTCCTCGAATAGTAGATAAAATTGATTATAAGATGATTAAAAACAATAAAAAAATCTTTATAGGTTTTAGTGATGTAACATTATTATTAAATACTATTTATGATAGATGTAATTTAATTACATATCATGGACCAATGTTAGCTATTGATTTTAAAGATAGCTACAACAAAACATCACTTGACTCGTTTAATGACATCGTCATTAAACAGTCAAGAAATTATTTAATTAATAAAGATAATATATATAATATTAAAACAATAGGTAAAGGAATAGCTAAGGGAATTATCGTAGGTGGTAATTTAAGTTTAATTGACGTAATGATAGGAACTCCTTATCAACTAGACTTTAATAATAAAATTTTACTAATTGAAGAGATTAATGAAGAAGTTTATCAAGTTGACAGAATGCTTCAAAAATTAAGATTAAGTGGAATTTTATCAGTTTTAAAAGGAATCATTATTGGCGGAATAACTTATAAAAAAGCTGAGAATAAGGAATATGGATATTATGAGTTATTTAAAGAAATATTAGAGCCATTAAATATTCCAGTATTATATGGGTTACCAATAGGACATGTTACTCCTAGACTTACTATACCGATTGGGGCAGAAGTAGAAATAAACACTTTTGAATTTACACTAAAAATAATTTGAAACTTTTATAATATTTTTTGAATATATCAAATGACCATAAAAAATATGAGATTTATTATCTCATATTTTTTATGTTTCAACATTTTAAATTAAGTCTTTAATTAAATTATAATATACTTCATATCCAAGACTATTTAAATGGACTCCATCTTCAGTATATTGTGGGTTTAAAAAGTTATTTTTATCTTTAAAACTATTAGATATATCTAAATAGTTTAAATTATACTTAGAAGCAATTTCACTAATATATTTGTTAATTTCATCTAATTCTTTATTATATAATACAAGAGTATCAAATGGCTTATTCATACTAACAGGCAAAATTGATAAAAGAGTAAATGAAGTATTACGAAGATTGTCAGTTAGTAAAGTTATTAAAGCATTATAAGTAACTTCAAAGTTAATATTAAAAAACTCTTGCCAATATGCTTTTTTTACAAGATAATCGTTTACTCCAACCATAATAAATAGTTTATTAGGCTTTTCTCTAATAACATCTAAAACTCTTCCAATTAGTTCAGTTGTTTTGTCTCCTCCAACTCCTAAATTAACAACATTTTTATTTTGTTTTAATAAAACAAAACGATTAGTTATTGAATCACCATAAAAGACTGTTTTATTCATATTTTTCACCCCAATTAAAACTATAATAATTTACTTATTTTATTATATCATAAAAAAGATTATTGAGAAAAACACTCAATAATCTTTTTGATTAATGATTATATCGATGTTTATAAAATTCATCTAGTAATCCTTCTTTTATAAATTTAATCATTGCGTCCGCAGGAACTGGAGAAAACTGAGTTCCTGAATAAAGTTCGATTTCTTTAAGGATTTCATTACTAGTTTTTATTGCGGCATATGGTCTTTTAGTTGCCATTGAACTTACAGAATCACAAACAGCTAAAATTTGTGATATTAAAGGTATTGTTTCTCCTTTAAGACCATCAGGATAACCTTCTCCATTCCACCATTCATGATGGTGTTTAACAAATTTGGCTATTTCTTTTAAATCTTCTGATTTATTCAGTATTTGGTACCCAAATACTGGATGCTTTTTAATTTGCTTAAATTCTTCTAATGTTAGTTTACTAGGTTTATTTATTATATCACTAGAAATACCAACTTTTCCGATATCGTGAACAATACCTGACCAATAAGCATTATATACATCATCTTTAGAAAGTCCCATTTTAATTGCTATTTTCTCTGAAAGATAAGCAACTTCTTCACTATGCCCACCAGTATAATGATCAAATAATTCTAAAGTTCTAATTAAACTTAAAACGATATCATTTTTTAAAATATTATTTTTAATGTTTAAATTATTATATTCATAAAAACTATTCATTAATTTTTGATAAGATCTAAAATTATCAACATCATCAGATGTAAAAGTATAGTCTGTTCCTTCCATTATATCAAAACTCATTCCGCCAACTATATCTTCTTTAATATAAAGATTAAATCTAATTGATTGTTTCATTTTTGGATAAAATGATTTAAAATGTTCATACTTGTTACCAAGTTGTTCTTTTACAAGTTCATTGGGATTCTTGATTATTCTTGGTTCTCTCAGTTTCCAGTTAAAATCGTCAAAATCATTAAAAAACTCATTTAAGACATCAAGATCATATCCATGACAATCAATATATTTAATATAATTGTCTGATTTTACGTATAATGAAGCATATTCAAAATTATCTAACATATTAATTGCGATATTAAACATTTGAATTAAGTAACTATTAGTAATCTCAGTATTAGTATCTAGTAATTCACCACTTAATTTGAAAAGTATTTTTGTTGAATCTAATAATTTTTTTATTTCATTTTTTGATTTCTCAAGTTGTTTATTTTTAAATTCAAGATTACAAATTATTATTTTTAAAAATAAAGCAATATTTGAAAAGAGAACAAGATAAATATTTAAAGTGAAAACAATAGCCATTAAATCAGTTGGAGATGAAGCAAAAATAAGAAATAAATGGTACATTATTATATAAATGATATCAAGCATAATAATCATTTTATAACTAAATAAAATTGAAATAACACAGAATAAAAGAAATAACACAGAAAAATAGTTGAAAGTCATTGTATTACCAAAAACTAAATATGAAAAAACAGTAAAAATAATAATAAATGATAAAGCCAAAATAAAATTAGTTTTTGTTTTAATAATTGTATTATCATAATGATATGAAAAAACTATTGGTATAGTAAAAACTAAAATACTTGAAAAATCTCCAAAAACCCATCTACTTAAAGTAAATAAAAACTCAGAAGAACTATGTGTAAGATAAATAAATGATACACTTATTATTGCGCCAATAACGCTCACAATTAATGAAACACCAATCAACCAAAAAGATTTCTTAATAGAATTAATACTTTTTACTGAAATACTTGGAATTAATCTTTTGAAAATTAAGGCTTGAATAACATTTCCAATTGTAAAAACAATAGAAGTAGAAATAGTTAAGTAAACTAGTTCATCTATTAAAACAAACCTCGCCAACAAATTAGCTATAAAAATACCAATAATAAGGCCTGGTAAGGCTTTTTTACCATAAACATAATAAAGACCAATAATAAAGCCTGTAGTAGGCCACATCATAGACGCTACAAAAGCACTGTTTACATAAAAATAACCGATTAATGTTGTAGAAAATAATATTAGTCCGATTACTATATTTAGCTTTACACTATTTAGATTTTTAAACATGTTTATTACCTCCATTTAACATATTATATCACTCAAAACATTCTTTAACAAGATTCTATAGTATATGTAAATTACTATCTTAAATATGTAGGTTGGCAAATATATTATAACTTTATAAATAATATTTACATGTCTATGTTATAATAATAAGAGTATAAAAGGGGATGATATGTTGACAGAATTAGAAATATTAAAACAACTTCATTTTGATAAAACTCATATTTCATTAAATCCTTATTTCTTTGGAAATGAATATGAAGAAAAAGGTGTTTTAGTTTTAATGAAATTAACGAAAGGATCTGATTTAGATTATTTAGATATTGATAATATTTGTTTTCAATGTCCAAAAATGGAATCACATCCACAGTTAGTTACAATGATTTTATATTTATTTAATAAAGATAATAAAATATATGATTATAGTATCGCTGCTAGTAAATATAAAATAACTAGAAGCGATAGCTTAAAGTATGAAAAAATAATAGGAACTATTATAGACTAGAGGTGAAAAAAATGCTTAAATTAAAAAATATTTCAAAGTATTACCATAGTAATGAAGTTGTTGCTTTAGGATTAAGAAAAGTAAGTTTAGAATTTAATATTGGAGAGTTTGTTGCGGTAACTGGTGAATCAGGTAGTGGTAAAAGTACATTATTAAATGTTATTAGTGGGTTAGATACATACGAAGATGGAGAAATGTATATTAACTCTGAAGAAACATCTTACTACAGCATTGAAGAATGGGAAGCATTTAGAAGACAATATATTGGTTTTGTTTTTCAAAACTATAATATTATTGATTCTTATAGTGTCTTAGAAAATGTAATGATAGCTTTAACTATTCAAGGGTACGATTCTAAATCAAGAAAAGCAAGAGCGCTTGAACTTATTGATAAAGTTGGACTTACTAGTCATATTAATCATAAAGCTAGTAAATTATCAGGTGGACAAAAACAACGTTGTGTTATCGCAAGAGCACTTGCGAAAGATTGCCCAATTATTGTTGCGGATGAACCAACAGGAAACTTAGATAGTGAATCAGGTAAAAAAATAATGTCTTTACTACAAGAAATATCAAAAGATAAATTAGTTATTGTTGTTACACATAACTTTGATCAAGTAGCTCCTTACGCTACTAGAAAAATTAGATTATTTGATGGAGAAGTAGTTGAAGATAAAACAATTAAAAAAGCTAAGGAAGTAACTAAAAAATTAGTTGTTCCTACTTTTACAATGAAGACTAAAGATTTAATAGGTATTTCATTTAAAAACTTATTAAGAACACCTAAAAGAACAATCTTTACAACTATTGTTACGATTTTTACAGTTATAATTTTTGTTTTTTCTTATGGTAACTATATTGGACAAACATCAACTTCTGGTAAGTTTATGGGTGGAGGATATTTTGGTAATGTAACTGATTCACGGATTATTGTTACAAAATTTGATAATACTTCATTTACACCAGAGGAATTAACAAAATTAAATAATCTACGATTAGTTAGGACTGTTATGGAACATGATGTAATTCTTGATGAAATAATTTTTTCTTATCAAGAAGTTACATATAATAATGGTGAAAGTTGGATTAATTCACAAGAAAACTATTTGAATCCAGCATCAATGTTAAAAAATAGTCAATTAATTAAAGGAACTTTTCCAACTAATGAACATGAAGTTGTTATTGAAGAAACAGAAGGATATGATGTTGGAGATACAATAGTTCTTGGATATAGTTATCCTTATGATAGTGATGATATAACTAGTATTCCAAATACTACCTCTTTTACTATTACAGGAATAGCTGAAACAGTGAAACTAAATGAGTGGCGTGGTAGAATGTATTTTCATGAAGACTTTCTTAATAATCCTGATGTTATCGCTAGAGCTTACATGAAAAGTGCTAACTGGGGGAAAGCACCTTTATCAATCCGTGTTTTGAATGATGGATTAGATGTTTTTTATATTTATGGTGGTGAAGGTATCACAATAGATAACAGTGTTGAAGATAATGAAATTCATATTTCTACTGCTTCTTTTTCACAATTATTAGAGACGTTAGATTTTTCAAATGATGAACCACTCTCAATAATTGATGGATATACATTTAAGTTAATAGGAGATTCAGCATTCGCAGAAAAAGAAATAGATGTTGAAATTACTAACGTATATGAACCATCTGAAAGAAATTGGAGTAGTGTTTCAATGAATTCTGATACTATTAATAAACTATTACCTGATGGAGTTTATCAAGTAAGTGTTTTAGTTTTTGATGAGTATGATGCTCAAAAAGTTATCAAAGATATTGATGATCTTGGATATAACACTATTTACCCTAATGGAGTAACAGATCAGTTTAGTGCTATTTTCGCAATATTTACATCAATATATTTGGCGTTTATTTTAGGATTTTTAATGATTGTAATATATTTTATTACATATATAGTTCTTAAAAATATTCAAAACTCTAAGAAAAAAGATTATTTAATACTTCGATCAATCGGAGCGTCAAAAAAAGATTTAAATAGAGTTACTATTATTGAACTATTATTTACTACAATATTTGCTTATATTATTACGATGTCATTGCTTATAATAAATGAAAATATCGTTTCTAAAATACCAAGATATCTACGTTACTTTACGGCTGGCAGCCATATCTTAATTTTCTTCTTAATGATTGTTTTAGCTGTCATGCTTGGAAGAAGATTTAATAAAAGAATCTTTGGAAAATCAGTGATTACTTCACTGAAACAAGAGTAGGTGCTATTATGATAAAAATAAATGAACTTAACAAATACTACAACTATAAGAAAAGTAATGAAATTCATGTTATAAATGATATTACTTTAGAATTACCAGAAAAAGGACTAGTTATTTTATTAGGACCATCTGGTAGTGGTAAAACAACATTATTAAATGTCTTAGGTGGGCTAGATAAAGTCCAAAGTGGAACAATTCAATTTGGTGATAAAAAAATTGAACGCTATAATTCTAAAACATGGGATGAAATAAGAAATAAAGATGTAGGATATATTTTTCAAAATTATAATTTATTAACTAATTTAACTGTTTATGATAATATTTCTTTAACATTAAATATGATTGGAGTAGTTGATAAAGACGAAATTGATAAAAGAATAGATTATATTTTAGAAAACATTGGAATGCTTAATTTTAGAAAAAGAAGAGCTTTTCAACTATCAGGTGGGCAACAACAACGTGTTGCGATAGCTCGTGCTTTAGCTAAAAATCCAAAAGTGATAATAGCGGATGAACCAACTGGAAATCTTGATTCTAAAAACACTATTGATATTATGAATATAATTAAAAAGATTTCTCAAACTAAATTAGTAATTTTAGTTACACATGAAGAAGAGTTAGCGGATTTTTACGCTGATAGAGTTATTAAATTAAAAGATGGAGAAATTATTGAAGATTATCAAAATAATTCTTCAACTGATTTAGATATGAAACATGATACAGATATTTATTTAAAAGATTTAACACAATTATCTAATATAGAAGATGATGTAACAAATATTAAAGTTTATACAGATGATGAAGTAAAACCTAATTTTGATATCAAATTAATTATTAAAAATAAAACATTATATTTAGACATATCAACAAAGGATTATAAAAAAATAAAATTAATTGATAACGAATCAGAAATAAAAGTTTTGGACCGTCATTTCAAAAAAGTTAAAAGAGGCGACTTAAATGAATCATTATTTGATCTTGAAGAGATTATTAATGATGATTTAACAATTGATAAAAGAAGTGTTATAACAGTTAAAGATTCTCTTAAACTAGCATTTTCAAGATTAGCTGGAACATCAAAACTTGGGAAATTATTTTATTTCGGATTTATTGGTGGAGCTATTTTAATAGCGTTAGCGGTAGGAATGCTCGCAAATGTTTATCATTTGAATCCAGTTAAGTTTTTAACAGGAGCTAAAGAAACAGTAGTAGTTGAATATGATTTAGATACTTATAATGAAGTAATGGCATATGAAGATGAACCATCAGTAAACTATGTTAATCTTATTACTAGTAGTAATGAACTTGGTATTAGATTACCTTCTGTTTATCAAGCTAGCGACGTTAATAACACTCTTACTAGTAATCCTGTTATAAGTGATTATTTATTAGATAGTAACATTATGCTTGGGCATAATGTTACAGATTATAATGAAGTTGTTATTGACGTGTCAGTAGCTAACACATTATTGGGTAATTCAGCAATGCAAAACTTAGGAATTACAACATTAAATGATTTATTAAATGTTGATATTGTTTTATCTTTAAAAGGATTTGATACTGATTATGATTATGTTTTAGATATAGTTGGAATAAGTGATACAGATAATCCTGTTTATTATGTTAAAGAAGAAACAATGTATATGATAGAAACACATGTTGCTGTATATGAAGTATTTAAAGATTCAATAACGATAACTGAAGGTGAATTATCAAGTGATTTAGAGTATTTACTTACTTATGATGATCCAAATAACATTTTACCAATAACTGAAAGAACATATCTACAGTTATCTACGATGTTTAATGTTTCAGGATTATATGAATCAAGTGAAGAAAATATCCCAGAAATAATGATCCCTTTAGAAGTATTAAAAGAAACATATTATAATACACACTACAATTCATTAGTAAGAGGTTCGGAAATATTTATTCATTCTAATAATACAAAAGATACTATTTCTTACTTTAAATCAATCGGAGTAAATGCTTATGGATTATATGATACTGAAGAAAAAGAGTATCGACTTGAGAGAATTGCTGATAGTGTAGGAACAATAATTTTTACAGTTGTTGTTCTTGGTGCGATGAGTATTAGTTATTACTTTATTATAAGATCTTCCTTAATTTCGAGAATTTATGAAGTAAGTGTTTATCGTGCATTAGGTGTAACAAAAGGTGATATTAGAAAGATCTTTATAACCGAGATTGTTTTAACAACTTCAATTACCTCTTTAATCGGTTATTTAGGAACAACTTTTATTCTTTATAAAATTCAGCTAGTTACTGAAAGTTATTTTGAATTTATCCATATTTCATTACTAAGTTTAGTTGGTGGAATTATATTAATTTATTTAATAAATATTGTTTCAGGAATTCTTCCTGTATCTAATTTGTTAAGAAAAACACCAGCTGAAATATTAAGTAAGTATGATTTTTAAAGTTTTTATTTAAGAAATATAATAAATATTATTATCAAAGGTGTTGTTTCCTAAGTGGGAAACAACACCTTTTTAAGAATTGATTTATTAGTTAATTGAATAACTGTAACAAGATAAACTTTATGGTTCTGTGTCAAGGATTGGGGTAGAACTAAATAAAAAGAAATAGTGAGACATGTCTTTTGAAAGAAATATTGAAGAGTAATAAAGGAATATATTTTGTGACTAATGAAAAGGGATATGAACATAATTTAAAGATACTATCAAATACAGTTGCTAGTTGTTACTAGTTTTTTAAGTATGAGCTTAATCTTATAACAAACTATTATAAATACTTATTGTTTTTCTTTATCTAATTTTTTATGATTTTTTAAAACCATTTCACACTATCTCTTTTAGTAAATATTTGTAAAATTGGTAATAATATACTATAATTAAATTAAGCTAAAGGTATAAAAGCAGGTGAAAAGATGATTGATCATATTTTTATTAAAAATTATAAAGTGTTTGAAAGAGAAAATATTCCATTAGATAAAAACACTTTATTTATAGGGACTAATGCTTCAGGGAAAACAACTATTTTAGAAGCTTTAGACCTCTTTTTTAATAACGTTTTTCATTTTGAATATGTTAGAGATATTAATAAAGATATTGTAATTGAAATTCATATTAATGATGAAAGATATCGGAAAGTTTACAAAAGTCCTGAATATAATATTAAATTTGAAGAATGTATTGGTAATATGTATGATATTAATCATATTAAATATTTATATGTTCCTAAAAATATTTACGCTCCTAAATTATTAAATGATATATTAAGTATTAATCTATCCATTGATACTAACATGATTAATCGAAGAAGAGTTTTTAAAGTATTTGATTATCTTGATGGTAAATTAGAGAATAATTCTTATAACCTATTTAAAATAAATACTAAATATGAAATGAATATTAATGATAATATTTCTTTATCAAAAGCTGATTACACTAAAATAATTTCTAATATAACTCATCAATATACGGTTATTGGAATTGATAATTTTGAAAATAACTTTGAGTTAGTTGCCTTAAAAGATATTTGTGAATATTCTTATCAAACAATATTTACTTCTAAACAAAAAGATGTTGTAACACATTTTGATTATTCCGTAAAAGCTCTCTATAAAGATGATATTAAAAAAGAAATTGAAACAATTACTAATTCTTACGAAAAAAATCATCAAAAAAAGCTTTTACTTGTTGAAGGAAAATATGATGTTGCTTGGTTTGAAAAAGGGCTAACCTTACTGAATCAATTTAAAAATTACCGCGTTATTCCTTGTGGAGGATATGGAAATATTCAATATGTTAGAAAACAACTAGAAAAAGAAGGCTATAAAACAATTACTATTACTGATGGAGACGTTGATAGTGGAAGTGCGTTAAAAAGAGAAGTAATAGAATTGTATTCTGATATTAATTATATCAATAAAAGGTTTAATACCAGTTTTAAAGAAATGCCTTATAGGAAAAAAGATTTCTTTAAACATTTTCATGTTAAAGATGATGTTGTTAAGAAAGTATTAAGTTCATGGGCAAAGAAAAATTTAACAATTGATTCTGTATTCGTTCAAGAATTAGATACACATTTATGCTAAAAAAGATGGAGGTTATTCAATGATATATTATGTAAAATGTAATAGTGTATTTAATCGAAAGAAAATCGAATTTAAAGGTGAGGATGATATTGTATATTTTACAATTAAACATGTTAAACTTCCTAAAATTTATGGATTAAATATTACTGATGAAATTGAAAACAAAAAATATACAGTAAACTATAATCCGTTAAGATTTAAAAAAAGATTTCAACTATTAAATACTGATAAAGAACAAGTAATGAACATTAATGTTGGACTCAAGTTTCTTCACAAAATTGAATACAATAATAAAGTTTATTCTTGTAAAGGAGCTCTATGGAAAATCAGATATAAACTTTATGATATTGATAGTGTAGTTGCGACACTTAAAGTAATAAAAATAGATAGTGAAAGATATTACAAAATTGAGTTAACTGATAATAAAAACATTTTAATCGCACTTGCAATGCTAGTCATTGCACAATCAATAAGAGAAAGATTATTTATTATTTGAAAGGAGTTATTATGAAATATTATATTAAACAAAAAGTATTCTCTTTAAAAGACAAATTTACAATTAAAGATAATTCACAAAAAGATGTTTACCAAGTTAAAGGTAAAATAATGTCACTTACTAATAAGTTAGAATTATTGAATATGGATGGTTCACAAGTTTTAAATTCTAAAAAGAAACTTTTTAGATTTCTACCGTTATATCATATTTATACAAATCATGGAGAAGAATTAGCTGAAATAAAGAAAAAATTTTCATTTAAACCTAAATTTGATGTAAGAGTAGGAAACCAAGAATATCAAGTTGAAGGATCATTTTTCGCTCATTCATTTCAAATTTTAAAGGATGATGTTGAAGTAGCTTCAATCATTAAAAAGGTATTTTCATTTGGAGACTCATATGAAATTGACATTTTAGAAGAAAATCAAACACAATTATTTTTGTTTATCGTTATTATAATTGATCAAATTATTCATGAAAATAAAAACAAACAAAACAACATTGATTACTAATTGTCCAATTTGTAATGAAGCAACTACTAAACTAAAAGATAATCAACTTAAAGTTGATTATTTAGTTTGTCAAAATTGCGGATTTATATACAAAGATAAGAAATTCCGTATTGATGTTGAAGAAGAGGCTAAAAACTACTCCCTTCACAACAACTCTTTTGAGTGCGAAGGATATGTTAAAATCTTTATTGATTTAATAAAAGAATATATTACACCATTAAAGATTAAAGGTAATATTTTAGAGTTTGGAAGTGGACCAGGACCAGTTTTAAAAGAATTATTACAAAGAGATTATAATTCTGTTTATGATTATGATCCCTTCTTTAACAATGATAAAAGTTATTTAAAACGTAAATACGAACTTATTACATCGACCGAAGTCGTTGAACATTTTTTTAATCCATTAAAAGAATTCGAACATTTATCAAACTTATTATTACAAGGCGGATATCTCTTAATTACTACTCGACTTAGAACAATGGATTTAGATAATTTTTTAGATTGGTGGTATCGAAGAGATATAACTCATGTATCTTTTTATACAATTAAATCTTTGGAAATTATTGCCGCTAAATTTAATTTAAAAATTTTAAAAACGAACAATATAAATATTGTTTTATTTCAAAAGATTTAAATATGAAAAGAGAATGATTTCTCTTTTTTTAATGTTATAATAATTAGTAGGTGGTATTGTGAAAAATATTAAAATTACAGCGAGGGATATTGTTAACTTTATATACAGTGGTGGAGATTTAACAAATGAATTTCAATCTAATAAACGCGCTTTAGAAGGAATTGAAAGTCATAGCTATCTTCAAAACAAATATCATGAAGGTGATCAAAAAGAAGTTTCAATTGAAACTCTTTTTGAAGATGGAGATTATAGTTTTTACATTACTGGAAGAATGGATGGATTGTTAAAAGAAAATAACAAATTAATAATTGAAGAAATTAAAAGTACTAAAACAGATTTAAACTTAATAGAAATCGATACAAGACCTGAACATTTAATGCAAGTTAAAATGTACGCCTATATGTATATTAAAAAACATAATTTAAAATCAATAAATGTAAGATTAACATATATCGTTATTGAAGGATATGAAACAAAATCATTTAATAAAAGATATAATGATTCACAACTTACAAAATTCTTTACCAAAACAATAGAAGAATATGTAAAATGGCTTGAAATATATAATAAGCACCAACAGGATAAATTAAAATCTATTGAAGGACTTGTTTTTCCATTTGAGGAATATCGTGAAGGACAATACAAGTTTATGGGCGCTATTTATCAAACATTGGTTAAAAAGGATATTTTGTATAGTATAGCTCCAACTGGAATAGGGAAAACTGTTGGAAGTCTATATTCAGCTTTAAAGACAATTAAAAATGAAAAAGAAAAAATATTTTATTTAACAGCGAAAAACGCAGGTAAAAAAATAGTTATTGATACTGTTAATTTATTAAAAGAAAAAGGACTAGTTTGTAAAACAACAGTTATTAACTCGAAAGAGACAATGTGCTTAATGGATAAAGTTGATTGTGATCCAGAAATTTGTCCATACGCAAAAGGATTTTTTAGTCGTTTAAGAGAAGCTGTTAATGATATTTTTGTTCATAATGATGTTTATGATATGAAGTTAATAAAAGATTATGCTACATATCATTCTATTTGTCCTCATGAATTTAGCTTAGAGTTATCAAATTATTCTGATTTAGTAATATGCGATTATAATTATGCATTTGATCCAAGAGTTCACTTAATTAGATATTTTGAAGATGATTATTACACTCCGAAATTATTAATTGATGAAGCTCACAACATGGTTGACCGTTCAAGAAATATGTATTCTAGTTCGCTGAACAAATCAACGCTAACCACACTTAGGAAAGCTTCAAATAAAATTAAGCCACCTATTAAAAATAATGTTCAAAAAATACTTGATTATTTAAATAAATTTATACTTGATAATGAAATTGAAAAATCGCAATTTTACTATCAAGATGATTTAGATATAACGTTTCTTAACTTAGTTGAGGTTATTACTAACAAACTAGAAAGAATACTCTCGGAAAATAAGAAATTTGGTAAAAGAGATATTATTTTAGAATGTTATTTTGAGTTATTACAATTTGTAAGAATAAGTGATTACTATAATCAAAATTATAAATATATTATTAAAACAGTTGATGATGATATTATTGTTACTTTATCTTGTTTGGATGCTTCTTCATATATATTAGAAACAATAAATAATAGAGTAAGTGGTGTAGCGCTTTTTAGCGCTACACTCTTCCCACTTGATTATTATGTTAAATTAATCACAAACGGTGTAGGTAAAACAATCAATATTCCTTCTCCGTTCCCTCAAGAACACTTAGGTCTTTTCGTAGATGATTCGACAAGTACAAGGTATCGAGATAGACCGCGAAGTATTCCGAATATCATTGATTCTATTTACGCTATTGCGGAAACAAAAATCGGAAATTACATTATCTTTTTCCCTTCGTATTTCTATTTAAATATGGTATTAGAAGAGTTTAATACAGATGATTATGAAATTTTAGTACAAACAAGAAAAATGTCTTCGTACCAAAGAAATCAAATGCTTAATGAATTTAATGAGATAAGTTTAAAATCACGGATAGGATTCTTTGTTCTTGGAGGAAGTTTTAGTGAAGGAATTGATTATATTGGTGAAATGTTAAGTGGGGTACTAGTTGTTGGTGTAGCGATGCCACAATATAATAAATATAATGAATTATTAAGAAGTCATTTTGATGAAGAATCAAATCAAGGATTTGATTATGCATATACATATCCAGGAATGAATAAAGTTATTCAAGCAGTAGGAAGAGTGATTAGAACTAATCATGATATAGGGATAGCGGTTCTATTTGATGATCGTTATTCACACGCTAAATATAAAACACTATTTCCTAAAAATTGGAATCATTATAAACAAATTGGTGAAGGACAATATCTACAATCATACATCGCTGATTTTTGGAAAAAACAAAAAAACAAATAAAAAATATATGTATTTATTCAAATGTTTTACAAATTGACCATTTGTATTATACAAGAATATATTACAAATATTTATTGATTATAACAAAAACATTAATTAATTTAAATGATATATTGTATACTATGTTGCTTAATTGAATTATAATAATAGTAAGGATCAATATAAATTATTCATTATACAAGGAGAGTGTGATATGAAAGTATACGCAGCTCATGAAAAAATTCAACAATTTTTAATAAATAATTCTGTTGAAGGAATTACCATTGTAAATAATATAAATAAATGCCATTACTTAATTAGTGGTAAATATAATCAAACAATGTATAATCCTTTACTAAAAGGAATTATAGTCCCTTATACTGAACTTAGTGGTATTGATTTAAAAGCATTAAAAGAAAAAGAATTAAAACTTTTTACACTACCACAAAGAAATCGTTATATAGCTGAAAAAGCAGTTACCTTAGCACTTTCTTTGCTCGGTAATACAGTGAATTATCATACATCATTAAAAATAGGAAATTGGTCTTCAAACAATTCAAATAATCGATTACCTTGGGTTAGTATCCAAGGGTTATCTATTGGATTATTTGGATATGGAGAAATTGGAGAATACATTCATAATATGTTAAAAGGATTTAATTGTGAGTTTTATACAATTAATCAAGATATGAAGTATCCTAAAGATATCTTTTTAGTAAAAAATCTTACTAATTTAGTTCAAGTAAGTGATATAATAATTATTGTTGATTTATTAAATAAAACAAATGAAGAGATTTTCAATGATAAATTATTTTCAAGAATGAAAAACAAATACTTGATTAATATTGGAAGCGGTAATATAATTGATGAAAAAAGTTTATATGATGCCCTTAAAAATTCAACGTTAAAAGGATATGCATCAGATGTTTGGTATAATTATCCAAAAGCCAAAGAAAAAACATTTCCTTCTAATTATCCTATTTATGAAATGAATAACGTCATTTTATCTAATCATTCCGGGGGATTTACAACGAAAATTAACTCTGAAGTAAATGAAGCATTGCTTCAACTATTAATAAAATTACAGGATAGTAATTTTGAAGATCAACTAGACATAGAAAAATAAATTCGAGGTGTATTATGAAAAAATTATTATTAGTATTATTATCATTAATAGTTTCATTAGGGTTATCAGGATGTGAAAAAGAAGTAGAAACTCCTGAACCTACTGGATTTGATGTTCCAGATGAAGTATATGTTAATTTACAAGAATTACCTTACGCAGAATATTTAAACTTAAGTAATCCTGTAGTTACAATAACTGTCGAAGGAATGGGAGATATTGTAATTCAATTATTCCCAAGTATTGCGCCAAATACAGTTAATAACTTTATAGCTTATATTGAAGCAGGTGTTTATACAAATAATGAGTTCCACCGTGTTATTAAAGATTTTATGATTCAAGCAGGAGCAATAGATGATCCTACATGTATAATTTCTGGTGAAATGACAAATAATGGATTTGAAAATCCCTTAGTTCATGATAGAGGGGTAATATCAATGGCAAGAATAGGTGGAGATTATGATTCGGGAAGTTCACAGTTTTTCATTATGCATGCTAAAAGTAACTTTTTAAATGATGAGTATGCGACTTTTGGAGGAGTAGTTTCCGGATTTAATGTATTAGATTATATAGCTAATTTAAATGATGGAACAAATGAAATACCATCTAGTCCTGTTTATATTACAAGTATTACTGTTGATTTAAAAGGAAAAACATATTCTAGTCCGATTTGTATTGAAACTGATTAAGTTTTGTATTAGAATAGTAAAAAGTAGTAAAAATAAATCATTGAGTAGAAGTAGTAAGTAATTAATTATTTTTATAGAAAGCTAGAATTGATGGAAACTAGTATTATAATAATTACTGAATGGATCTATGAGAGGATACTTGAAATTATAGTAGGGTATCACGGGAGCTCCCGTTATTGAGCTAGGATATGATAGTATCCAAAATGAGAGTTCTTTAATTGAACTAAAACTGAGGTGGCACCACGTTTATAACGTCCTCTACACATTTTGTGTAGAGGACGTTTTTATATTATTTAGGAGGAATAAAATATGGGATCTTGAAGAGAAATGCTGAATGTTTAATAAAATTAAAATACTATAGAATTAAAGAAAATAATAAGGAGAAAATAAAATGAAAACTGAATTTGGAAGATTTGGGGGACAATATGTTCCTGACGTAGTAGTTGAAGCACTAAAAGATTTAGAAATAGCGTTTAATGACGCTATTAATGATTCTTCGTTTATTGAAGAATATAAATACTATCTTAAATATTTTGTTGGAAGACCTAGTCCACTATATTACGCTGAAAGATTAACTAAAGAACTAGGAGGGGCAAAAATATATTTAAAAAGAGAAGATTTAAATCATACAGGAGCACATAAAATCAATAATACTATTGGACAAATATTATTAGCTAAAAGAATGGGGAAGACAAAAATTATTGCTGAAACAGGGGCTGGACAACACGGGGTAGCGACAGCTACAGCCGCTGCGATGTTTGGAATGGAATGTGAAATATTTCAAGGGAAAATTGATATGGAGAGACAAAAATTAAATGTCTTTAGAATGGAACTTTTAGGAGCGAAAGTCACTCCTGTAGAAAGTGGTACAAAAACATTGTCAGACGCTGTTGATTTCGCTATTAATAAATGGGTAGAAAGAATTGATGATACTTTTTATTTATTAGGGAGTGTTGTTGGACCACATCCGTATCCAACAATAGTAAAATATTTTCAAAAAATTATTGGAGAAGAAGCAATAACCCAAATAAAAAATCAAGAAAATCAATTACCTGATTATTTAATTGCTTGTGTAGGAGGAGGAAGTAACTCAATTGGATTATTTAATGAGTTTTTACCATATGAAAACGTAAAAATGATTGGAGTTGAAGCTGCTGGAAAAGGACTAAATACTAATATGCATGCAGCTACACTAACATTAGGAAAAGAAGGAATAATTCATGGTATGAATACAAAAGTAATAATGGATAAAGAAAATAATGTTAGTCCAGTATATTCGATATCAGCTGGATTAGATTATCCAGGAGTTGGTCCTGAGCATGCTCATCTTCAGAATATAAAAAGAGTTAAATACGAATCGATTACTGATAAAGAAGCTGT
>Ga0190303_1000364_pt1 | contig 18804 bp, 17 predicted proteins | sample 48700701_MG_FD_161672 | JGI IMG/M metagenome (GOLD analysis project Ga0190303, IMG submission 161672) | Hydrothermal vent sediment bacterial communities from Southern Trench, Guaymas Basin, Mexico - 4870-07-0-1_MG | ecosystem: Environmental > Aquatic > Marine > Hydrothermal vents > Sediment ... | reverse complement strand
CGACCCGGCCTTCGCAATAAAATTTTCGATCCTGCGTGAACGCCCCAGCGGCAGCCCCGGCGATCCCGACATCTTCGGTGCTCAGCAGTATGCACCGCTCATGGATATACAAGTGCCAGTTTGAATAACCGGCAAAATAGATCAAAGGGGAGAATAAAATGGTAGACCTACTAATTAAAAACGGGCAGGTGGTTGACGGTACTGGCGCATCGGCGGTAAAAATGGATGTAGCAATCAGCGACGGTAAGATTGTCGAGATGGCCGCAAACCTTGATATGGATAGCGATAAGGTAATCGACGCCAGCGGGCTTGTGGTATGTCCGGGGTTTATTGATATCCACTCGCATACCGATGCAACGATTATTGTAAACTCGCGGGCTGAAAGCAAAATCCGGCAAGGGATTACCACCGAGGTCGTTGGTAATTGCGGGATGAGTGCCGCCCCCTTAACAGAAAAATTTTTGCCGGATTTGAGGGACCACCTGACAATTAATTCCGATTTTGGCGGGGCAGTTGATCTCGGGAATGACTGGCATTCTTTTGAAGAATACATTGATTATCTCAACGCACTGCCACTTGGGATCAACATGATGCCGTTGGTCGGGTTCGGGACGTTACGTTCCGCGGTAATGGGCCATAAGTCCGACGTGCCAACGCCTGAAGAAATGGCCGAGATGGAAGAGTTGCTGGCGCAAAGTCTGGATGCTGGGGCGGCTGGTTTGTCAACCGGATTGGAATATGTGCCTGAATCTTTTGCCAAGACCGAGGAACTGATTCAGCTTTGCAAAGTTGTTGCCCGTAAAGACAAACTATACGCCACCCATATGCGCAGCGAGGCTCAGGAATTGTTTCCAGCAGTTGAAGAAGCCATCCGCACGGCCGAAGAATCTGGCTGTCGTTTGCAAATTTCGCACTTGAAACTGGGAGGCGAATTTAACTGGGGCAAAACCGAAAAACTGTTCAAATTGTTGGAAGACGCTGTTGAGCGCGGTGTTCCTCTGTCTTGGGATCAGTACCCATACACCGCATGGGGGACGGGGCTGGTTGATTATATTCCGCCATGGGTGACCAAAGAGGGTCACGAAAAGCTGGTCGAATATCTGAGCGATCCCGATACCCGCAAGAAGATACGTGCCGAGATAGACGCGGAAATTGAAAAGGGCGATCACGCTTATAATACTGCCTCTTGGGAGAACGTCCAGATTGCCATGATCCGCTCGGAGGAGAACAAACATATGATGGGGCGTCGGATTGAGGACATCGCCAAAGAGCTTGGCGTCGATCCGTTCGAGTTCATATTCGATCTGTTGATAGCTGAAAACGGCATGGTTAAAACGTTGGTATTTTGCATGGCCGAAACTGACATCATGACAATTCTTCAACATCCCCAAACAATTATTTCCAGCGATGCACGCGCAATGGCCACGTATGGCGAGCTGTCCAAGGGCAGCCCGCACCCGCGATATTATGGAGCATTTCCACGCATTTTGGGGAAATATGTACGCGAGGAAAAACTGATGACGCTGGAAGGTGCAATCAAGAAAATGACCTCTATGCCTGCGAAAATCATGGGGCTGGATACGCGTGGAACGCTTGCGCCCGGGATGATCGCAGACATCACCATTTTCAATCCTGACACAGTCATCGACATGGCTAGTTTTGAAAACCCTCATCAATATTCACGGGGGATCGAGAAGGTGATTATGGCGGGCACAGTGGTCATTGATCAAGGCGAACATACTGGCGCGATGATGGGGCACATCATATAATTCAGGCGAACATCAGGGCGGAGTCCAATGGTTGAAACCGATATTATTGTGATTGGGGCGGGAATTGCTGGTGCTTCAATTGCTGCAATTCTTAGCGAGACCAAGAACGTCATCATTCTGGATATGGAAGAGCGCGCCGGTTATCATACGACCGGCCGTTCGGCTGCGCTTTTTACTGAAAATTATGGGACGCCTGCGATCAAAGCGTTAACGCGTGCCTCCCGAGATTTTTTCGAAAACACACCGGCTGGGTTTACCGAGCACCCATTGTTAACGTCCAGAGGGATTATTTATCTAGCGCATACAGATCAGTTGGATCAGCTGCGGGGTTTTCGCGAGGCAAATCCCGATGTTGTAGAATTAACACAAGAGGATCTGCACAAACGGATTCCATTTCTGCAATCGAACCATATAGTTTCCGGCCTTCTGGAAACAGAGGCCGCGGATATTGACGTTAATTCGTTACACACCGGATATCTTCGACAAGCAAAAAACAATGGTGCGGAGTTGTTGTGTAATCAGTCCGTTATATCCTTGGAGTATGAAAACGGGTTTTGGGTGGTGACGACTGCGAAAACGCAGTTTCGAGCACCCGAAGTGGTGAACGCAGCTGGCGCTTGGGCCGATAAGGTTGCCGACATGGCGGGTGTTTCGCCTGTTGGTTTGCGCCCGTTGAAACGGACCGCAGCGATTGTGCAATTCGATAAACCAATTCCACGTGATATGTGTTTTTTGAACGACATAGATGAACACTGGTACTGCAAACCTGAAGGGAGCAGCCTATTCCTGTCCCCTGAAGACGAATTGCCGAGCGAAGCTTGTGACGCTTGGGCAGACGATATGGATGTGGCGACGGTCATCGAGAAAATCACCAAAGTGCTTGATCTTGAACCGGTAAAGGTGGAAAGCAGTTGGGCAGGGCTTAGGACATTCGCACCGGATAACGAGTTTGTTGTTGGATATGCCGAGGATGCAACAGGATTTTTCTGGCTGGCGGGGCAGGGAGGATATGGCATTCAAACGGCTCCGGCTGTTGCGGCGCTTTCGGCCGCGCTTGTCCTAGGGGAAGCTGTTCCCGAATTTCTTACGCGCCAAAATTTGGACACCGCCGATTTTGATCCAAATAGATTCCTGAAAAATCGTCAGAATTTGTGAAATAGTTAAAAATGCGTGTGTTTTGCGCATGTGGAGCGCAAACTGCGCATGTGGCGGTATTAACGCTGATATTGTCGCGAAACGGGTGAGAATATTGCATTGACCGTTCGTGTTCGCCGGTCATAAGATCTTATCTGCGCAGAGATTGAACGGAGAAGTGAACCAGTCATGTGTCTAAGAAATCGGACTACATTTCTGTCAGTTATCGCCACCATCAGTTTTTGCCGAAAGGGAAAATGGCGTTCTTGAACACGATGCCCTCTATGAGGGGTCACCCTTCTAACAACGGAGATATATTATGAATAAGAAACTGAAGATTGCGTTGATGACCAGCTTGCTGGTATTACCGCTCGGGATGAATGCGAGTGTCGCATCCGCCCAAGATAAAGTGTTGACGATATCTATGGATGCCGGAAATGCCGGACAGGATAGTTTTAACCCGTTCACAACGAACAGAACCAATAACGTATATTATCTGGTTTATGATAGGCTCGTAGAAATGGGCGCTGACGGCATCATCTATCCACACCTTCTGGAGTCCTGGGATGTGTCCGAAGATGGTCTGACCATCAATTTTACCCTACGTGATGGCGTGAAGTTTCACGACGGTTCCGATCTGAATGCTGAAGTTCTGAAATGGTTCCTTGAAAACCTTGCGACGGGTAAATCCAAATACATGGTTGCGGCATTCGAGAGCATTGAAATCACAAGCGACTTGGCGGTCAAGATTAGCCTAAGCCGTCCTGATCCGAACATTTTGTATAACTTCACGTCGTCCTTTACTGGTGTTCCCAGCAAAGTTGCCATCGAGAAGTATGGCGAAGATTTCGGACGTAACGTTGTTATCGGCACCGGCCCGTTCATGTTTGATTCATGGAAAACCGGCGATGAAATCGTATTGCTGAAAAACCCTGATTACACTTGGGGTTCCTCGCTTTCTGACAATCAGGGACCAGCGAACATCGACAAGATTGTGTTCCGCGAAATTCTGGAAGACTCCACACGGTTCTTGGAATTCAAAACCGGTGGCGTAGATATTCTTGAAAAAGCACCGACACTGTTCCTTGATAAAATCGAAGAGGATTCGAGCGTTAACATCGTAACAATGGCTAGTAACGGAAACTACCAGCTTGTTATGAACACGACGAACGAGTTCCTCAGCGACGTCAATATTCGCAAAGCCATCGCGCTTTCGGTGAATCAGGACGACATTCTGGAAGCCGTGTTCCAAGGTAACGGCACGCCTGCTTACACGTATCTGATTGACCGCCTGCCAGCGCGTCAGGTTGCGCCTGAACGTGAAATTCGTTTCGATCTGGAAACAGCTGCAACTATTATGGCTGATCTCGGTTGGGTGAAGGGTGACGACGGTATTCTAGTGAAGGATGATCAGCGACTGGCCCTTACACTGTGGAGCAAAAGCGACTCTAGCGAACGTAAAGTTTCTGTCGTTATTCAGGCTCAGCTTGCTGAACTTGGTGTTGATGTGATCATCGAACAGTTCGACCCAAGCTCCATTCGGGCTGAATTCAAATCGGGTGAACAGGATCTGGTTGTTCGTTCCTATGGTTGGGATAATGCCGACATTCTGGAATGGTTCTTCAACTCGACCCGTCTGGGGTATCCAAACGTCGCAATGTGGCATGACAATGAATCGGATTATCTGATGCACAAGGCGATGACACGTTCCAAAAACGCTGACGAACGCGTCGAAAACTTCCGCGAGTATCACGAGTATCTGCTATCCCAGTACATCTGGGCGCCGATTATCAACTCCGTGAACATTCACGCGGTAGCGGAGCGGGTACACATGCCTGATCCCCGCTTCAAAATTCTGATTGGTCCTGCTTTGCTCGACATTACGCTCGACTAGGAAGCCAATAGAATATTACAAGCTGTCATCCCGCCCTATGGAACGTAATTTTGGGTGGGATGACTTTAATAATAAACTAGAACATAAGTTCCGTGGGGAGATAGCAGTATGTGGGTTTATGTATTACGGCGGTCATTACTGTTAATTCCGATATTTTTCGCCATATCTGTCGTTATTTTCTTGCTGATTCATCTGGTTCCCGGCGACCCTATCGATTCCTTGTTAGGGCCGGGGTCCGTAAAAGGGGATCGCGCCGAGTTACTTGCGCTCTACGGTTTGGACAAACCGCTGCCCATTCAGTATTTCAACTGGATAAAGGCCTTTATATCCGGCGACATGGGTCAGTCTATCATCGAAAAACAGCCCGTCGCGGACATGATTTTCTACAACCTGCCATTTACGTTGAAGCTGGGTCTGCTTTCGTTGGCGATTTCATTCTTCCTTGGCATCGTGCTGGGGATTATCTCGGCTGCCGCCAAAAATACCTTCGTTGATTATATAGCCATGATCATCGCATTGCTTGGTGTGACCGTGCCGGCATTCTGGCTTGGCTTGATCTTGATACTGGTATTTTCCGTTAATCTCGGCTGGTTCCCGGTTTCCGGTTCGGGTGGCTTTGAATACCTTGTTCTCCCCGCCGCCGCTGTCGGCCTAGGGGGCGCAGGGCTGGTTGCGCGTGTTACCCGCGTAAGCATGCTCGAAATCTTCAACAAGGAGTTTATCCTGTTATTGTATGCCAAAGGGCTAAGCCGAAACGTCATCATCGTGAAGCACGTATTTCGAAATGCATTGATGCCCGTCATTACAATTCTCGGCCTTAGACTTGGCTGGATACTTGGCGGGGCGGTTTCGATCGAAATTGTATTCAGCCGCCCCGGAATTGGCAGCATGTTGTTAACGGCACTTTTCCGTCGTGATTATCCGGTGGTGCAGGCATCGCTGATTTTCCTGACCATGGCCGTCATCATCGGCGCGTTTATCACGGATATTATCTACTCCTACGCAGATCCGCGTGTGCGGGACGTATACAAATAAGTGATCGCAGGTATTAAAATGTCAAATGCTGAAACAACGGCAAGCAGCCATAAATCCCCTTGGATGATAATCGTCAAGCGATTGTCCGGCAACAAGATGGGGCTGGTCGGTATTTTCATTATCACCAGCCTTATCCTGATCGCAATTTTCACACCGATGCTGGAGCCTTATTCATTTAAGGCGCAAAACATCGGGAATATGAATCAGGCTCCCTCGGCCAGCCATTTACTTGGCACGGACGAGTTCGGTAGGGACTTGTTAAGCCGCATTCTCAGGGGGGCAAGGATTTCCTTCGTGGTCGGGGTCGCATCCGTCGCCATTTCCGTGGTTGTCGGTTCTATCGTGGGCGCCATTGCGGGGTACTACGGCGGGGCTGTTGACCTTGTTCTTACCAGCATCGCCGATCTGACATGGTCAATGCCAGCTATCCTTGTCGCACTGCTACTGGTCGCAATTATTGGACCGGGATTGGAAAGCGTCGTCATCGCCATCGGGTTATCATACTGGTCGCAGTATGCGCGCCTGATACGTGGGCAAATACTGTCACTAAAAGGCTCGGTCTTTATCGAAGCCACGCGGTCACTCGGTGCTAGTGACTTTGTAATCCTGTTCAAACATCTGGTTCCCAACAGCATCTCGCCTGTAATTGTCGCCGCTACCGTCGGTGTGGGAAATGCGATTGTTCTTGAGGCAACATTGGGGTTCTTGGGTATGGGTGCACAACCGCCGACACCTAGTTGGGGCGCGATGATGAGCAGTGGAACTGCCTATCTGTTTATCTCGCCTTGGGTGATCATATTTCCCGGTATAGCGATGATGATTACGGTTTTGGGTTTCAACCTGTTTGGGGATGCACTGATAGACATCATGGATGTGAAAAACAGGGAGAGTAACCTGTGAGCTTACTTAAAGTATCCGATTTGGCGGTTGAATTTACCGCCGATAAGAAAACCGTTAGGCCGATTAGCGGCATTTCGTTCTCGATGGAGCCCGGGGAAGTGCTGGGGATGGTTGGTGAAACCGGCTCAGGGAAGTCTTTATCCGCGCATGCAATCATGGGGCTGACGCCTTTGGTCGGTGGAAAAGTTTTCGGAAAAGTGGAGTACGAAGGGCAGAATTTGCTGACGCTAACCAGCAATGAAATGCAAAAAGTTCGCGGTGCAAAAATCTCGTTTATTCCTCAAAACCCGATGACCTCGCTTGATCCTGTGTACCGCGTCGGCGATCAGATCGTCGAAGGTTTGCGCAAGCATTTGAAGATCAACAAATGGAATGCAAAAACGCTTGCCTTGGAGTTGATGGAGCAATTGCAGATACCCCACCCGAAACGGGTATACGAGCAATACCCCCACCAACTCTCGGGTGGCTTGAAACAGCGCATAGTTATCGCGATCGGGATAGGTACTAATCCGAACTTGTTAATAGCCGATGAACCTACAACAGCGCTGGATGTGACGGTTCAGGCCCAAATCATGCGCCTTTTTAAAGAACTGACCGTAGATAAGGGGATCGGGCTTCTACTTATCACCCATGATCTGGGGGTGATTGCACAAGTTTGCGATAAAATCGCTGTTTTGTATGCGGGTAATCTGGTGGAATATGGCGATATTCGGAGCGTTTTTAGCAATCCCAAGCACCCCTACACCAAGGCGCTTCTCGACTGCATTCCCTATATTGGTATGGAAAAAGGGGCGCTCACGGCCATCGACGGAAATGTTCCCACTGCGAGTAAGTTCCCGACCGGGTGCCGGTTTGCTCCGAGATGCGCGTTCGCAATGCCGGAATGCCAAAATGCCCCTCCCGAGTTGATCGAGCTTGGGGGCGGTGCGCAGGTTGCTTGTTACAAATATGCGAACGAAACCGTAGCAGAATAGGCGGCGCGGTTTAATGCGCAAAAGTAATTCATAAGGAAGGTCAAAACGTTGGAAAATTATTTGGAAGTTAAAAACCTTTCAGTTTCCTTTGCCGTAAGAGGAGGCCTCTTATTGCGTACAATCGGGGTCGTGAAGGCCGTAAACAATATATCGTTTTCCGTCAAGAAGGGCGAGGTTTTGGGCGTTGTCGGGGAATCCGGCTGTGGGAAATCCACGCTGGCTCGCCTGATTTTACGTCTTATTGAAGCGAAATCCGGTAGCATTCATATTGATGGAAAAGACATTCTGAATATGTCTCGTAAAGAGATGAAAGAGCAAAGACGGCATATGCAAATGGTCTTTCAGGATCCGTATTCCGTGATGGACCCGCGTTATACCATTTTCCGAAGCCTTAGCGAGCCGTTCCAGATATGTAAAATCAAGCACACCCGCGCCGAGCGGGAGGAAAAGGTTAACGAATTGCTGGAAATGGTGGGGCTTTCGTCGGTACACGGTCTTTCATATCCGCACGAGCTGTCCGGTGGCCAAAAACAACGCGCTGACATCGCCCGCTCGTTGGCGCTAAATCCGGAATTCCTGATTTTGGACGAACCCACAGCCGCCCTTGACGTTTCCGTTCAGGCACAGGTGATTAACCTGCTGGAAAAACTGCGGCAAAATCTGAACTTAACATTCCTGTTTATTTCGCACGACCTCGCGTTGGTCAGTTATTTCTGTGATCGGGTTATCGTAATGTATCTGGGAAACATTGTGGAAATCATCAGTGCGGGTCAGGTGGGCAAACGGGCTTATCATCCTTACACCAAAGCACTGGTTGATAACATTTTCACCACTACACCGGGTGAAAGCAATCACGCAACGGTTCTGGAGGGCGAGGTGCCCAGCCCGTTTGACCTGCCACCTGGCTGCGTATTTGCGTCTCGTTGCGCTTATGCTCAAGCAAGCTGCTTGGAGACAGCGCCAACACTTCAAGATAATGCCGATGGCGGTCAGGTTGCTTGTCATTTCCCCCTTTATTAGCGATGAAACATTGAATTCAAACAATCCGGGAACATCCTTTGTCAGCTTCTGAAACTACACAACCCACCGTCGCATCTGTCAACATGATAACTTTTGATGAAATGGATGCGCAGCTACAATGGGCGGTATCGTCAAGTTGTTGGCTCTAGTATGAGTTTTCCTAGATGGGCCGATTTATCCGGCCGCAATTTCGCATGTGATATCGTTCCAGATTACGAAAGCATCTGATCTAGCATGACGGTAGGAAATAGCGGAAAGTTGGTGATGGCAGGGTCGGAAAAGAACGTTAATTTGGTCATGTGCGGATAAGAATTGTTGGGCATGGGCTGGTGATTTGAAACGGCCCATGACGCGCTCTCTGCGGCGAGTGGGTTGTGTGAAACTTTGGCGATATTGTTCAATCCTTTATGGCTGCGATGCTCAAGGCCGGGAACCAAGCTCCGTTTTGCGGCTCCATACGAACACAACTTGTCTGTGATCATGACCCTCGGAATGCCGTATTGCTTCATCAGTTTGCGCATAAAACGTTTGGCAGCTTTCGTATTTCGACGACTTTGCACTAGAATTTCCAACGAATTGCCATTCTGATCAACTGCGCGCCACAGCCAATGTTTCTTACCACGGATCGAAATCACCACTTCGTCTAAATGCCATTTGTCACCAACCGGCGGGCGATATCAGCGGATCGATTTTGCGTATTGACGGCTGAACTTGACCACCCAAAAGCGAACAGTTTCATGGCTGACAGTGACCCCACGTTCGGCCAGTAGATATTCAACATCACACAAACTCAGACTGAAACGGAAGTACAGCCAAACGGTGTATTTGATGATTTCTGGTGGAAAGCGGTGGCCTTTAAAGCCGAGACAATTCTTGCGTTTGGTCATACCGGATGTTTAGAAATGAGATGATTGACCGTCAACTTGACGATACAATGCGGACAAATCTACCAATGGACAAATGACCAGTAAGAGTGGGAATTAAAAAAATCGCACCTCACACCCCCTCGATGACAGGGCTTCGCTAAAGGAAAGCAGGGCGGGTTGACGGACCACCCAGAATGATGCTGTTAGCTTTTATTATTGTGCGCAAAATCATTATTCAATTCAATCCAATAGGGTTTATGGTCGGAGCCTGCTACTTCGTGATCGACCCACGCGCGATCTAAATTGCCGGATAAGTGTGGCGACAGAAAACAGTAGTCGAGACACACCGGAAACCCCGGTTCTCTTTCTGGCGGATCCGGATACCAACTTACGCGTTCGCCAGATCGTTCTTTGGCCACAGTCCAGCTGTCCACAAAACTATCGAAATGCGCAACCCGTTTCAGGCTGATGTCTTCTGTGCCGACCATTCGGTTGTATTCTTCGCTTTCCGGTATGAAATTGAAATCCCCCATCACGACGGCTTCTTTCGGTATGGTTGGTGCCGTTTCTCCATTGCTCCAGTTTTGGGTCGCCTTCACTATTTCATCAGCGTCGGGTTCTGCTGCCGCACTGCCAGTCCAGGATCCGCCGCTGATGTGGGCGCACCTGTAGAATTCTAGTAGCCTGTCAATCTGTAAAATCCGGTCCCGACTTGAAACTGCCGAAAGGTGAAGCGAGTAAACCATTAAAGGACCAGATGGCGTATCGATGATACACTCGATCGCTCCGGTATCCATGTTATAGCAATCTGTCGTTCCTAGCTTTGGAAACAAAATATAACGCGCCATCCGAATGGGCCAACGCGACAAGACCATCGGGCCAAACTGTCGACGGCGATTTATGATCCGACCTTCGTCGTTGCGCTTGCTTGCATCCACATCAAAGGCTGGGAAATACAGCCAGTAATACTGTTTTAGATGGCTTGAGATAATCTCAGGCTGATCGGTCATGCCGCTGCGTTGCCAATGCCGCTCAACTTCTTGCAGGGCAATGATGTCAGCACCATCTACTGCGTCAGCGATACGCTTAAGGTCAATTTTCTGGTCAGTACCAAGACCAAAACGAATGTTATAGCTGACGAGTTTCATCTACTTATTCCAAAAGTGGGCTAGATCAGTGGCTGGTACGAACGGGATTTCCAGCGGTTCCATCCTATTTTCCAAAATGCTGTCGAAACATACGGCTGCGGCATTCAGCAACGTTCACATTGTTATTTTGAACGCTCGAACGCGTTGCGGTACATGCCGCCGATGAGTTTCCATTTCGTAAGCTGTGTTTTGTAGGCTAGGATGTTCCGAACAAGTTCCTGCATTATCTTCTCCTGAGTTAAGGGAGATATTGCCCAAGGACAGCGGCATTTTATGCTGTTATTCGATCTGATTGTGATCCTATAAAAAGGATTACACCGCATTATCAGCATATAGTGCGGCTTCTTATAAGGTCTCTTTAATACGAGTCGAGCCGCACTCTACCTATACCAGAGTGCGACAGCATAATGGGCCGTCTATAGGTGAAACACGTTACTTTCTACTGCGAGCGCAATAAATATAACAATCATATTCTGGATAAAACCTGTCAAAATAGCTCCAATTGAAGTCAACAAAGGTCAAGTAAATGCCCTCCAACAACCTTATCGAACAAGATAAAGCTCACCTAATTCATCCCATGGTTTCACTGCGCACACACGAAGAGCGGGGCGTGACAGTTTTACAGTCTGCAAAAGGGTGTTTTGTCACGGATATTGAAGGTAACACCCTTCTGGACGGCTTTTCCGGCCTTTGGTGCGTGAATGCAGGTTATGGCCAGGAAAGCGTTATCGAGGCCGCAGCCGAGCAGATGCGCCGCTTGCCATACGCAACCGGATATTTCCATTTCGGCAGCGAACCGGCGATCGAGCTTGCCACGAGACTTGCAGAACTGTCTCCGGGTGACTTGAATCGAGTATTTTTCACGCTCGGCGGCTCTGACGCTGTCGATACGGTTATTCGTATGATCTGCTATTATAACAATGCGCTTGGCCGCCCTGAAAAGAAGCATTTCATTGCACTCGAAAGTGGATTTCACGGCTCCAGTTCAAGCGGTGCCGGCCTGACCGCAATTCCGGTGTTCCATGATAAATTTGACCTGCCCATGCCTTGGCAGCACCACATTCCGTCCCCAAATTCTTACCGTCATCCCACTGGCCCTGACGATCAGGCGATCATTGATGCGTCGGTTGAAGCACTTTACCAAAAAGTTGACGAGATCGGTAAAGACAAGGTTGCCGCCTTTATTTGCGAACTTGTTCAAGGGTCGGGCGGCGTTCTTATACCGCCGGTTGGTTTTGCAACTGCGATGCAAAAAGCCTGCCGCGATCTGGGAATATTGTTTATCGTGGACGAGGTGATTACCGCCTTTGGTCGCACCGGCCCTATGTTTGCCTGTGAACACGAAGGGCTGGAGCCCGATTTTATCACCATCGCCAAAGGCCTAACCTCTGGCTATAGCCCTATGGGTGCGGCGTTGGTTTCTGACAAAATATACGACGTGATCGCGGATGCGGCCCCCGAGGGCGTTCCTTTCGGGCATGGGCTGACCTATTCTGGCCATCCGGTCAGTGCGGCAGTCGGGCTGGCTGTTATGCGGCTGTACCAAGAAGGCGGATTGATCGAGAACGGCAAACGTTCCGGCGCTTATTTTGCCAAACGATTGGCTGAGTTCAAAGACCATCCGCTTGTGGGTGATGTCAGATCAATGGGCCTTTTGGCTGCGATTGAAGTGGTTGCCGACAAGACCACGAAAGCAAAGTTTGCGCCGGACAAAAACGTGGGCGCACGACTTGCCAAAGCTGGTTATGATAACGGCCTGATATTCCGGGCATTCCCGGACGGGGTCATGGCCTTTGCCCCACCGATCTGCATCACAGAAAGTGAAATAGACCTGTTGATTGAGCGCATAGCGAAAACGCTGGAAACAATCGCTGATCTACAGGAATGAAATACCGAAACTCGCGGGCGTTTCAACAAGCGCCCGCGGTTGGTATTCTTGACAGTTAAGGCCGGGTATTAGAGAAGTCGTTATATGGGAAGAAATGTAAAACTTGATCGTATTGACATCAATATCCTGTCGCAACTGCAACAGAATGGAAAACTGACAAATATCGACTTGTCGGATGCCGTGGGCCTGTCGCCAAGCCCCTGCTTGCAACGCGTAAAACGGCTTGAGAAGGCGGGTTTTATTGAAGGGTATAAGGCGCAGTTGAACCTTAAGAAGCTGGCCGATCACGTTGTAGTCTTTACCGAGATCACTTTGACCGACCAAAGACGCGAAGATTTCATCAAATTTGAATCTCAGATACGGCAATTTCCATCGGTTCAGGAATGCCACCTGCTGAGCGGCGGCTACGATTATCTGGTAAAGTTCGTCGCCCGCAGTGTTTCGCATTATCAAGAGATTATGGAAAGTATTCTCGAGCGCAATATGGGGGTCGAGAAATACTTCAGCTATATCGTGATCAAGACCCTTATTAACAAAGATAGCGTGCCGCTAAAGGCGATATTGCCGGAGGATGACGGGTAAATCCTCCGGCATATGCCTTAAATTTCCTTCAGGATAGCGGCCTCGGATTGCAGCATATTGGCGGTTCCGCCCAAGTCGGCAGTCTTGCTTTCTGCATTCTCGAAAGAGACTTCGATAGCGGCCTCGATTGTTTTTGTCGCGTCTGTTTCGCCTAAATGCTCCAACATCATTGCCGCTGTCCAAACTGCGGCAACCGGGTTTGCTATGCCTTTACCGGCAATATCGGGGGCCGAGCCGTGGACCGGCTCGAACATTGAAGGATATATGCCTTCGGGGTTGATATTGGCCGAAGGTGCGATGCCGATTGATCCTGCAATCGCGGGGCCGAGATCGGACAGAATATCGCCAAACAGATTTGAGCCGACCACAACATCGAACCAATCAGGATGTAACACGAAATGGGCGGTCATAATGTCAATATGAAATTGCGCAGTTTCGACCTCGGGATAGTTTTTGCCCATTTCCGCAAAGCGCTCATCCCAAAACGGCATAGTATGGATGATACCGTTTGATTTTGTGGCGGAAGACACGTGTTTGCGCGCGCGTTGCATAGCAATTTTGAACGCATAATCCATGATCCGATCAACCCCGCGTCGGGTGAATATTGATTGTTGAACAGCAGCCTCATGTTCCGTTCCGGCATACAAACGTCCGCCGATTTCAGAATATTCACCCTCCACATTTTCACGCACAACGATGAAATCAATGTCTTTGGATGTGCGCCCCGCAAGTGGTGACTGGATGCCGCGCAGCAGGCGAACGGGCCGAACATTTGCGTATAGATCCAACTCACGGCGCAACGGAATCAACAAGCCCCAGAGAGAGACGTGATCCGGCACCCCGGGGAAACCAACCGCGCCCAGATATATCGCATCAAAACCTTTGACCTGTTCAATGCCGTCTTCGGGCATCATCTGGCCGGTTTTGTGATATCGCTCGCAAGATCAGTCAAATTCCGTCCATTCAATTTCAAACCCGTGCTTGGCAGCCGCGGCGTCTGCAACTCTTTGTCCGACAGGCAATACTTCTTTGCCGATCCCGTCACCCGGAATTGATGCGATGCGATATATACGTTTGTTGGTCATATTGATGTCCATTCAGGTTAGCGTAGTGTTGCAGTATATGGCGGCGACTGCCCTATATACCACCAATGTGAAAAACTTTCATTTCCATGTATTCATCGATGCCGTGATGCGCCCCTTCATGTCCAAGGCCGGATTCCTTCACACCGCCAAAGGGAGCCACTTCAGTCGCAAATGCCCTTACGTTCAGGCCAACCATACCAACCTCAAGCGCCTCGCCAACGCGAAAGCTGCGGCTTAGGTCGTTGTAAAAAGATACGCGGCCAAGCCAAACGGTGTGTCGTTTGCCGCCGCGACAACCTGATCCTCTGTGTCAAATTTGAAAATCGGCGCAACAGGTCCAAAGGTTTCCTCGTTTGCTACCAACATATCTGCGGTAACACCCGTAACAACGGCAGGTTCGAACAGGCGCGACCCCGCACCAAGGCGCACACCACCGGTGATAAGCTTACCGCCTTTCCCTACCGCATCATCGATGTGGCGTTCAATTTTTTTGCAGTGCGGCTTCGTTGATCATAGGTCCGATATCAGTGCTTTCGCCAAACCCGTCCCCAACCTTTAACGCATTGGTTCTTTCTACCAGTTTTGCCACCAATGTATCGTGGATGCCGGACTGGACATATATTCGGTTAGCACAGACACAGGTCTGGCCGCCATTGCGGAATCTGCTTGCCATAATACCGTCAATTTCAAGATCAATATCGGCGTTGTCAAACACTATAAAAGGCGCGCTTCCACCCAGTTCAAGACTAAGGCGTTTGATGGTATCAGCGCATTGTGCCATCAGGATTTTGCCAACACGTGTATCCTATGCAAAAAGGTTACTTCAAAAGTTTTTCCTCATCTATGTGAACGTCAGTTTTTCACCGATCGGAGAACACGACATGATACCGCAGCGAACGTCTGCTTTCCGCCCAAACTACCGCATGCTGCAAGACGAAAAGACGGCAGCAATGCGCAGATAGCGACCTTTGCAAAGTCACGCGACCCGCCCTTACCGGACATTCGCAGCGTCGAGAAATCGATCTACTGGTTTCCCGAAAGCTGACCTTGATGCACAGCGCAGCATTTGACACGGTTCAAGATCGGCCCAGCGGACAATGCCACCATCGCGTGAACGGTCGCGCCCATTGCGCATAGGCATTTTTTCAATCGAGGGCGATTGGCTGAGAATTGGTGAGGTGGCCTTTCGAGGCACCATTTGCAGAGCAAAGGAGTTTGACTACGTAGTTAACTCGGATCGAGGGGGCGTTTTGATTGCGAGTATTCTGAAATTAATGTACCAACGCGGTTTCGGTTTTCCAATCAGCGTCGCTGTCTTGGACCATCAAGCCCACAGCCAAGCCCTCATCCTCGAACACCAACCCCTTTTCCCGCATTCGCGCATATATTTCATCTGCATCGTCCGCTCCGGTCTGCGCCCGGTGCGCAGCAAATGCTTTTGCTTTTGAGTTCGGCTTGTCGAATAGGCGATAGAGCGCAGCTTCTGCCTCGCTGAGTGTAAAGGTGAGGTTGCGCCCTAGGCGCTGGTCAGAAACAAACAGGCCGTCCGCCGCGGGCCGGCAGAGGAGGCTTTGCACCTGTTCCGACTTGGCCATCTTCAAACGGTGCAGGGTTTCGCCAATTCTCTGATATTCGCGCTGAAGGCGTGGAGAGTTGTCGAATGGTCGATTGAAGTAATAACAGAATTTATCCATCTCGAAGCCAGTCCGCTCGAGAAACGATCGCGAAAAGACGAGATTGAAAAGATCATCGGGGTGAAGCGCGCCGATGCCGTAAGTTTTGGGGTCCATGTGCATCGGCGAGTATCTGGTGATCTGGACCGGGACATAGCTGATAGGCAGATCGAAGTGCGAAAACCACTTCATCTCATCGGCCATGTGGGTGTAGTCGGCATAGCTATCATCGGGAAATCCATAGAGGATATTATAGACAATGTTGACGCCGACCTCTTGCCCCAGCCGGAGCAAATAAACGTTCTGGACCGACGTGACCCCTTTGCTCATCTTTCTCAGGCAGGACGATGAAAAGGATTCGATGCCAGGCTGAACGTTGCGAAATCCTGCTGCGGAGATCGCCTGCATTTGATTGGCGTTGGCATTGGCCTTGATTTCGCCGTCCAGCTGAAACGGTTCTGGCAGCTCGGCAAGATCAGCAAACAGCGTTTTGTAATAGGCGTTCGGTAAAATATAGTCTGTAAATCGAAAGCTCCTGTGCTGGTATTTCTCGGATAGATGTTTCAGCTCGCTCAGGGCCCGATCCGCGCTCCGATACCTATAGACGAGATCCTGCTGCTTGATACCACAGAAGGTGCAGTGATTCTTCTGGCCCCACCAGCAGCCCCGTGAATTTTCCACAGGCAGGCAGCTCTTGTGAATGTCCACAGCATGGGTCTCGGAGAGGTCCTCGATATCTGTGATGTAATCGTCGAAATCGGGCGTCGGGACATCGTCAAGAATTCGATTGGCGCATGGGACGGTGGCCTTGAGGACACCCTCGGCATTGCGAAAAACGATCCCGGGAACATCTTGAAGGGCTCTTTTCCCTATGGCCGATTCGACAAATGGGACAATGACGTTTTCACCCTCCTGGATGCAGATGGCGTCGATCCAGGGGAATGCCTTCATGATCGTATCGGCCGTGGGCTGGCGAACGGCATACCCCCCAAGCGTGAGCAGCTTTTCGGAGGTTCTATCCCGCACGAGCTTGAGCAATGCGACAGACGCAATGGTCTGGTCGAACATGCAGGAGGCGCCGACAAATTGTGCCTCGCTCTGCGCAATTTCATCCGCCTTTTCCTCAAGCCATGAGGGAATCGTAACGGCGCGCAGTTCGAGCAGTTTGTCGATCAGGCCGTCCTCGCCGCCCAACTTCTCGATATTCAGGGTGCTCTCGCGAAGCAGTCCGGGTATGCGCAGGCGCAACCAGCGCAATTGCTTGGCGGTGACCTTCGGATCGAGAACACTCGTGAACAGGAAATCATTGAGCGCGTACTTGTTGCTGATTGCGAAGTAGGTGCTGGCCTTGAGAAACCGCGACATCTCGACATTGAGATGCCGGACCTTGCAGTCGATCTCATTCGCCTGCAGCTCAGCCTTGAGAACCCCAAGGCCGAGATTGGGCGTGTCGAGATCGGTCCAAGGCATGCTCAAGAGCAGGGCCGATGGTCTGCGGGTCACTGCCATGTCAGAGTTTCTCTACACCGGAGCGATCGGTGACCATCGACTTATCGACCGCAATCGTCACAACAATGCAAAGGACAATGCCGATTGCAACAACGGCACCACCTCCAAGAGCACCACGGGGACAGGAATTTTTGTACGATCCCCCGGGAAACAGCATAAAGTTCTTCTCGATAACCTCATCGGACAACTCAATCCCGAGTTTTTCCGCCACCTCTCCAGGTTTGCTTTGCCAGATCTCGAGATAACGACCGTCTTTCAAGACTGCGTGGAAGAACGCGATGTATTCGCGCGTCGCAGGATCATTGATGTTGTCCAGTTGCGATGGTGCCAACCTGTTCAGGTCGTACGCAGTCTTCTCGGAGATGGTAACGCCCAAGGCTTCGGCTTGCTGCTTTGGATTTTCGAGCACTTCGGACCACTCAGCCCCTTGCTTATCCGCCGCTTCAACGAGCGTAACAAAGTCAGCATCAATCATGCCGCTGGAGATAATGGATTCGAGGGTGAGGGACTGTAACACGTCCTGTGCGATGAAGACCGGAGCCTTTCCATCTGCCCCGCAGACGAAGCCGTTGTTCAACCCCTCATAAACAATGGCATTCTCCTGATTGAGATCACCCACAATCGCCTCTATTTGTTCAACCAAATAGTTGGCCGTCTTGGTTGTCAAAATCCCGAGCTCATCGCGCTTTTGGCGATCGGCCTCGGTTTCGTCGGGCAGGAAAAACACTGCCGAGGTGAGGCTCTCGACAGTCTCGAACAAACGGCAGACGCTTTCACTCATAACCGGGAGCCGTCGGCGCCCTTTCTTGCTCAGCAGGATTGGTCCAATATCGAAATCGCCTGTGACAAACAACTGATTCATAGTTCCCTCCGTTGATAGTGGCTTCTTCAAAGCACTCCGATTTGAAAAGAAATTGATCTAGACCGGAATCCTTCCAAAAGAAGATCAAACGCCGGATGGGCCATGCCCCACCCTAACAATATAATTTTATTTAAATATGATCTTAGGTTGCAATGACATGGGTCAACTATCGCGAAGAACTTGCATCGGTCCTTTCGCTTTTAACGAGTTATTTCAGATGTTGGAGTGAGAAGTTGGAGTGAAAAAAGGCGATGATCGGGTTTGTTGAATGCTTATGTTCGCTTCGTAGTGATAAACCTTAGCCTTAGCGTGGGACGAAAAAATGACTGAAAAAATCCAGCGGAATTACCAAGTCGCCGCTGGTCCCAAGAACTCTGACGACAGACATTGCCAGAACGTGACCTGGTCGATGGACTTCATGGCGGATCGCCTCGGGGATGGTCGGGCGTTTCGGCTCTTGAACGT
>Ga0190303_1000363_pt1 | contig 18804 bp, 20 predicted proteins | sample 48700701_MG_FD_161672 | JGI IMG/M metagenome (GOLD analysis project Ga0190303, IMG submission 161672) | Hydrothermal vent sediment bacterial communities from Southern Trench, Guaymas Basin, Mexico - 4870-07-0-1_MG | ecosystem: Environmental > Aquatic > Marine > Hydrothermal vents > Sediment ... | reverse complement strand
TAGCTCAAAATCTTCCTTGGTATATTCAAGGACAGCTTTGGAGAGCGATCATGGGTGTTGTTACACTTGCAGGATTTGTCTATCTTGTTGTGGATCTTCTTACTATCGGTAAGAAAGCTCAGCAGGACGAGGCTCAAGCGGCTTAAAAACTATGGAGGAGTAATAATACTTCTCCATCTTAATTATAAAGGAGACTGAAATGTTAATTGAACCAATGACTGACGTAGTACCAAGTTTTTTTGCGATGCTAAATCAAGGACCATTGACCCTGACTATCTTTTTACATACGGTAATTATTTTACCTATGTTCTGGATCTATCAGCAGGAAAAAAAGAGATTGCAGGATGAGCAGTAATCATCAGCAAGTCTGATGATCATTATAAATTTTGCTTAAGCAAATAAATGATACACTTAAATATAATTCTTTAGGAATTTATGTAGAGTGTATGAGGACTGGGTAGAGTCCTCAAAGTGTTATGATATGTCTTTTTAAAAAGACTTACAATAATAAAAGGAGAAAATATGAAATTGAACAGAATTTTAGGTTTAGCGGCTGCAACAAGTTTTGCAGCAACATTTGCATTAGCTGGAACATCAAACATGGATTTTGCAGCAAAATTTGAGAAAGAATGTCAAGGGTGTCACGGACCAATTCACCAGGGTGGTGTTGGATCTGACCTTAGACCAAAAGCACTTAAAGCAAAAAATACAGAGTTGCTGACTGCAGCAATTATGAATGGTGTTGAAAACACTGCAATGCCAGCATGGAACTCTTCATTTTCAGCAGATGATGCTGCTGGTATGATTAACTGGTTGATGGACTGGAAAAATACAGTTGAATTAACACTTGATCTTGATGAAGTGAAGAAAACGTGGGTAAAATTGGCAGACAGAGAAGCGCTTGCTAAAAAATACCCAAAACCAACAGAAGTAAAATCAGTTCTTGACATTACATTTGCAACAGAAAGAGATGCATCTTTGGTTGACTTTATTGATTCAACTACAGGTAAAGTTCTTTCTCGTCACAAAGCTGGATTTGCGGTACACGTAACAGTAACAAACAAAAAGAACCCAAGATATGCTTATTCTATCTCACGTTCAGGTAAGTTATCTATGTTTGATATTGGTGCTCCGGGACAGCCGACATTGGCAACAGTTCAGGTTGGTCAAGAGTCTAGAGGACTTGCAGTATCTCCAGATGGTAAATATGTAATCGCTGGTAACTACAACCCAGGTGGTGCAGTACTATGTGATGCAATGACACTTGAGCCGCTTAAAGCGTTCGATACAAGCCGTGTAATTGATCCTGATGGACAAATTGGACCGTCAAGAGTTGCATCTCTAGCAGATACTCCTTATGGACCTTACTTTGCAATGGCATTGAAAGATGGTGGACATACATATATCATCGATTACTCTAAGCCAGACTTCCCAATTGTTGGTGACATTCCAAACATTGGTAAAATTCTTCACGATGCATTCTTGAATGAAGATGAAGGTGAAGATTTCGGTAGATACTTCATGATCGCTTCTCAAGGATCTGATGTTGTCGGTATTGTTGACTTTAAAGAGAAAAACCTTGCTGCAAAAGTGCATACAGGTAAAAAATCTAAGCCACACCCGGGTCAAGGTTCTTCTTGGTACTCAAAAGGACAAAAGAAACAACTTCACGCTACTGTTAGTATGAACATTGGTTCTGTTGTAATTTGGGACTCTAACTGGAAAGTAGTTAAAAAAGTTGAAACTGCCGGTGGTGGACTATTCATCGGTACAGCACACGATACTCCATACCTATGGGCTGACTGTGTACTTGGTAAACCAGATAAGTACAATGAAGTTCACTTGATCAACAAAGATACTTTAGAAACTGACAGAATCATTAAAGTTGGTAAGACTAAAGGTCAATTGATCGATGCGAAGACTAAAAAAGTACTTCAAGAGTGGGATGCTACACAGCATGCTAAAGTTCCTGTGATTGAAAAAGCATTTGGAAAAGAGATGATCATGCCTATGCCTGATAAGTTAGGTGCAGCTGTAAAAGAGCCTGTTCAACCAAGACTTCTTCATGCAGAGCCTGCGAACCATGGTAAATGGACAATGATTTCTGAGTGGACAACTGGTAGAATTGGTATCTACGAGGCTAAAACAGGTAAGTTCGTTAAGTATATTGAAAACTTGACAACTCCTACGTTTACATACTCAGTTGAGCACAGACAACATATTCCTGGTGCTTAATTAATACCCTTTACTCTCTCCTTTGGGAGAGGGTAATTTATTGAAGTGATCCTTCTGATCATCTCAATAAGTTACCAAGGTTTTTTTGAATGAAACAAACAGCTTTTTTACAACTCTCTTTCCTATTTTTTTCCCTTTTTTTTTCTTCTCTTCAAGCCAAAGATAAATATTTGGATAACCACTCCTGTAATGAGTGTCATGAAAAGATCTACGAAGAGTATCAGTCTTCTTTTCATGCAAAAAGTTATTTTACTGACGTATTGCATCGAAAGATCGCAGATAAAGTAAGTACCAAAAAGTATGACTGTGCTACTTGCCATATGCCTATGGCAGATAATCTTAAAGAGTTGATAAATGGTGAAGCAAGACCGGATAAAACAAATAAAACCCATACAGATGCTGTCTCCTGTTTCTTTTGTCATACCATAGCTTATGTTAAAACAGCACATAAGTTCAACATTAATACCAAGGCACGACAAGCTAAAGGGTTCAAACCTACACTCTATGGAAGACTGGATAACCCTGATGACAGTGACAAACACTCTTCTGTTTCAAATCCTGTCTATGCTAAAAAAGTCTGTATGGGTTGCCACTCACATAAACTCAATGATAACAATACTACTATCTTTAGAGCAATGAGTGAGGAGCAAGACAGTGTAAGTTGTATTAATTGTCATATGCCGGAGATTTCCGGTGGTGCAGAAAAGATGGATAAAAGAGCCAGAGGACGTCATGCCAGTCATAAATTTTTAGGGATCCACGATAAAGAATTTAGAAAAACCGGGATGGATATCAATATTACAACAGCAAATAAAAAACTTACAATAACACTTAAAAATAAAATGACACATCCACTTATAGTTCAACCTGCACGTGCAAAGTTTTTAAAAATAGAGATAAGCAGAGCAGGGAAAGTGATCTGGAAAAATTATGAGAAAGAGCCTAGTGAAGACAAAAAAGGGTATTTTGCCTATAGTTTTACACAAGAAGATAAAAAAGTCATTATACCTGCCCATTCAACCGGAAGTACAGTAAACAATGTAAATGCAAAGTCATGTAAAGTATTGGGCTATGATGTACCTTCACTTCAAAAAGATGATAAAATTTCTGTTGGACTTTATGTGCAATTGGCAAAAAGTGATTGTGCCAAGGTCATTGATCTAAAAGAGACAGAGCTCATTCAAGCACAGTTAATGAAAGAGGCAGATATAATAATTAAATAGTTTTCAGTACAATATAGAATAAGTGATGCAAAGGATTTATGTATGAATATCATGATAGCCGGTGCAGGTACTGTAGGCTACAGTTTGGCACAAATACTTTCACATAGACACAATATCATAGTGGTCGATAAAACACTGCAGACACTTAACAGACTGGAAGAAAGTATAGATATATTGACCCTCCATGGGAATATAGAAGATCCCAAAACTTTTCAGGCAATGCATATGGATACTCTTGATCTTTTTATTGCAGTAACGGATTCAGATGAAGCTAATCTTCTCTCTACTCTTATCATTGATGATGTAATCAAGGTGGAAAAAAAGATCATCAGACTAAAGAACAGTTATTTTAAAAAGAGTAGAGTATTAGAGAAGTTGACTATTGATGATGCTATTTTCCCTGATGATCTGACGGCAGATAAATTTGAATCACTTTTTACTCATACCAAAGCCAATAATGTTAAACGTTTTAGACAAACGGAACTTCAACTAGTCTCTATAAAGGTAGAGTACGAAAACAGCCATGAAATACTTGTTTCTGATCTAATACGTGATAATCTTATTGTATTGGGGATTGAAAGAGATAAGAACTACTTTACTCCTTTGCCTTCAGAGCCAATACAGGATAATGATCTTATTTATTTTTTTGGTCAAAGTGAAGAGATTGAATCACTCTCATTCAGACTCAATGATAAAATGCCTTCAACGGTTAATAAAGTAGCGATCTTTGGTGCAAACCTTTTGGCACAAAAGATCGCACAGACACTGTTGTCAAAAAATCTTGATATTAAGATGATCGACAAAAATATACAACACTGTAAAACAGCATCAGAACTCTTGCAAGACAGAGTAACTATTATTAACTCTGCCTACGATGACCATCATCTGTTTGAAGATGAAGGGTTGAAAAATGCAGATATGATCATTGCTGCAGGTCCTGATGATGAGAAGAATATTGTCAAATGTGTTGAAGCAAGAGAGTACGGTATTGAAAAGGTAGTGGCAATAAATAACGACAAGGCCTATTACAGTTTAATGCATAAACTGGGTATTGTTGTGGTCAGGGGCAGTAAGATAGGTGCGTATTATGCAATCCTGGAAAAGATTGCTTCGAGTAATGTGGTGACTGAGAGACATTTTTGCGGTGGACAGGGAGTTTTATTTATGCGAAAAGTAAATAAAGGTTCCGTATTGATAGGCAAGGGAATATCTATTTGTTCTATTGACAGTTGTTTGATACGTATGATCAGAGAAGAGAAATTAGTGGACTTAAATCAAGAGGTACAATTAAAAGAGGGAGATATTATGATGGTGTCCGCCAATGTCAAAGAGGAAGAAAAGATACAAAAATGGATATATACGCTTTAAAGAATATACTGAAATTCCTTTCTGTCATTGGCTTGGCAGTCAGTCTTTTTCTGCTTACACCTATCATTACAGGTTTGATATATCATGAAGATATGACCTCTTTTATGTTTTTTGACCTTGTCTTGTTTTCAATTAATGCATGTATCTATCTTGTTTTAAGAAAACATGAAATGAAATTGAGTATCAAAGATGGTATCCTCTCTGTAAACTTGGTATGGATTTTGCTTGGTATTGCAGGTGCTGTGCCTCTTGTACTTTATACCGAAGTGACATGGGCAGAAGCATTTTTTGAATCGATCAGTGGATTTACCACAACTGGTGCTACGATCTACAGTAACATAGAAGCATTGCCGAAATCTATTCTTTTTTTACGTTCTCTTACCCATTGGCTTGGCGGTATGGGAATCATTGTATTGGGTGTAGGACTTTTTTCTCTCATTAACCCAAGTGGATCAATGGCACTTTTCAAAGCTGAATCAACCGGTTTAAAAATGGAAAAAGCTACACCTAAAATAAAAGATACTGCAATAAGACTTTGGGGGATATATTTTCTTTTTACGATTGTAAATGCATTAGCTTTAAAGCTTGCCGGTATGAATTATTTTGATGCAATCAATCATGCTTTTTCTACTATTTCAACAGGAGGATTTTCGACAAGAAACGCTTCGTTAGGTTATTTTGACTCAAGCAGTATTGTTTGGATCACTACCTTTTTTATGATTATATCGGGTATCAACTTTCTGGCACACTTAAGACTTTTCTCTTCAGCTGATACCAGTGGATATAAGAGAGAAGAAGTAATGTGGTATCTTGCTCTTTTTGTATTTCTATCTTTGGCATTGACTTTTGTTATTGTGATCGTAGATGGTGATACTGTATTTCATGCCGTGACACATGCATTTTTTACGATATCCTCTGTTTTGACCACAACAGGATTTGCGACATTGAATTATGAACAGTGGGGACATTTGGCAATAAGTATCATATTTATAGCAATGCTTATAGGGGGAAATGCGGGGTCGACAGCAGGTGGTGTAAAAGTAATACGGTATGTTATTCTTTTTAAGAATATTGTCCTTGAGTTTAAAAGAACACTGCATCCAAATGCTATGGTAGGACTTTTTGTCGATAAGCAAAAAGTCTCATCACAAACGATCTCTTCTATCTCAGGTTTTATTTTCCTTTTTGTGATCACAAATATGTTACTGACACTTTACCTTTTTGCCAGAGGTTTTGATGCTATGACTTCTATCTCAACTGCTTTAGCTGCAGTTGGTAATATAGGTCCGGGATTTTCACTGACCGGTCCGGTATTTAATTATGCATTTTTTTCAGATGTAGATAAAGTTATATTATCGATTGCCATGATCATAGGAAGACTTGAATTTTATACAGTTTTTCTACTCCTAAGCAGAAGTTTTTGGAAAAAGTTTTAAAATTGATATAACTCTACCTCTAAGTTATGGATATTCAAGTACAATATACAAAATTACATCAATTAAGGAATATAAATGAAATCAATATTGTCAATATTGTTATTTGGTTCTACGCTGTTTGCCGCCACACCAAGTGCAATCGAGAAGATCTTTGTGGTAGAACGTGAGAGTGAATCTATTGCAGTTATCAGTAAGGGACTTACCAAGTCTCATATGACCAATGTACACAATATGAACCATGGTATCATCAAGTTTGACGGGAAAGACGGTTACCTTATAAGCCGTGACGGATATGTAGTACGTTTTGACCCGATCAGTGAGAAGATACTCAATGAGTATAAAACGTCTAAATCTGCCATTGGATTTGTAATAGGCAAGAACTATGTAGCTGTGGCAAACTATGATGATAAATCAGTAGATATTTTGACCCGTGATCTTAAACCTATAGAGAAGATAGTAACAGGGTCTAAAAATGTTGGTATTAAAATTTATAAAGATATGATTATCTTCGCACAAATGGATAGCGATAAAGTGACTGTACTTAAAAATGAAAATGCAGGTAAAGGTTTACCAAAATTCAAGATCTTTAAAGAGTTCAAAGTAGGGCAAATGCCTTTTGATGCAATGATCAAAGACAATACTTATATTGTTGGTTTTTTCCTCACGAAAGCTTTTGGTGTAATAGATTTGGATAAGATGGAATTTTCTGAGATCAAAGTTACTGCAAAAGACAACAAACCGGTACTGAAAGTGCCGCACTTCGGTTTCTGGTCTTTGAGTGATGAGAAAACATTTATTCCTGCGGTGGGTGACAATGCCGTAATGGTGTATGACAGTAAATTTAACTTTATTAAAAATATTGAAATGAAGGGTTTACCTGTATTTACAGCACTCAGTCCGGATAAAAAGTATTTGGCAGTGACCTTTTCGGGAAAAGATTTTCCTACCATTCAAATTGTTGATACAAAAACACTTGAAATTATTCAAACGTTTACTTTTCAAGGAAAAGTACTGCATGTACGTTGGTCAAATGTAGATGACTATCTCTATGTTTCAGTCAATGGTCAAGGTGAAGCACGTGATCAAAATAAAGTCAACGTGATCAATACAAAAGAGTGGTTCCTTGAACGTGAGATCTATCAGCTTAAACACCCTTCTGGTATCTTCATTTATCAAATGGATGAGAATGCAATGGATGATAAAAAATAGTTCATGTCAAAGCAGTTTCTGAAGTACCTGTTACTTTGGCTTCTGCCTCTATTTCTTTCAGCTAATTTTGTGAATTGGCTGGGTAACTACGATGTTGCACATCAAAAAGCATTAAAAGAACACAAACCGTTATTGGTTCTAGTGGTTAGAAAAAATGATCCTCTCTCTTCTCAAATTATTAAAAACAGTTTTATGGATCAGGATTATGTTGATGATATAAACAGCAAAATGGTACCGGTGATCGTTACTTATGAAGGGGTTTTGTCTTATCCTATAGAGATGTATTATACTACGGTTTTTCCTACACTGTTTTTTGTGGACAGTAGTAAAGAAACTTTTTTAAGAGAGCCTTTGTATGGTATGGAAATTGAAGTTGAAAGTATAAAGAGAATTTTGAATGAGATTTTGAATTGAAGCTTATCTAGGATTCTTTATAGTTCCTTTTGCTTATATTGTGGTGTTGTTTCTCCCTTCATTTTTTTAGAAAAAACGAAGCAAAAAATCGTCTCTGTTCTCGAATCGCTTTGCTTTCAAGGTCGTTCACAGAGACAGGCACGCTTTGCGTGATTAATAGGAAAAAATCTATAATATTTTTGTAGAGGTTAGATATATCTAACCTCTATAGGAGAGTATATTTTATTCTTCCGACTCAAAAAACTTCCAAACAAGTCCTGCCAAGATGGCTCCGACGATCGGTGCTACCCAGAAGACCCATAGTTGACTCATGGCTGCTGTGTCGGCGAAGAGTGCTGCTGCTGTACTTCTGGCAGGGTTTACTGATGTGTTTGAAACAGGAATTGAAACCAAGTGAATCAGTGTAAGTCCCAAACCTATAGCAATACCTGCAAATCCTGCAGGTGCATTTTTAGAGGTTGCTCCAAGGATGATGAATAGGAACATGAAGGTAAATACTACTTCGGTAATAAGTACTGCAGTAAGATTGTATTTACCTGGTGATAGTTCTCCAAAACCATTAGAGGCAAAACCACCTACTTCAAAACCTGTCTGACCTGTTGCGATGAGGTATAGTACTAAAGCACCAACTGTACCACCAATTACCTGAGCAACGATGTACGGTAAAAGATCTTTAGTTTCAAATTTACCTGCTGACCAGAGTCCAAAAGAGACAGCTGGGTTAAAGTGACCACCGGAGATGTGACCTACGGCATAGACCATAGTAAGAACGGTTAAACCAAATGCAAGTGATACCCCTACAAAACCAATACCCATTTCAGGGAAACCTGCTGCAAGAACCGCAGAACCACAACCTCCCAAAACCAACCAGAAAGTACCGAAAAATTCAGCACCTAATTTTTTACTTAAAGACATACTGTTCCTTTGAATTATTTTATGAAGTATAACATGTTTTTATAGGTAATTTATTGTAGAGGGTCGGCATGTCTGACCCTTACGATGCAAAGTTAGAGAATGCTGTAAGCTTCTTCGATGCTAACTACATTATTTGTTAAAAATAAAATTACTGCAGCATTAAATTTTGCAAGTTTTACAAATTCTTCACTTGGATTTTTAGTTAGAGACAAAGATTCTTCTAATGAAATACGCTCTGTGGATTTTTTATAGTCAATACCAAATTCTCGAGGATCCACTTTTATTTCTGTGATCTCATTATTTTCAACAATAGTAATGGCACATTTTGAAAAGATTTCAGGTGTGCCTTCATTGCCTTTGATAATGACCAGTTTTTTGTAACGGTCTTTAAAGAGTTTTATGTACTTCTCTACAAAAGGTTTATGAAAGGCCCCGATTATGGCTGTGTCACTTTGTGTAATATTCAATAGTTTTTCTATGGTGTTAAAAGATGAACGCAGACCAACTTTTGCTCTTATATCACTAAATTCATGAAGTTCTTTAAAATATATTGATCTGTCATAATAGTGTGTATTACTGCTTAAATTAGTATTGTCACATATTTCTTTTAGTGTTATTCCACCTTTGGCAGGTTGAAGCAGATCACCATGTAGTGACAGGTTGAGGTCAAATTTTTGCAGGTACTTTGCTGCAAGTGGAAAAAGATAGGGGTTTTTTACTTTACCGTCATAGGGGTATCCAAACTCAACAGAGTTTTTAAGAGGTTGCTGTTTTACAAATTCATCAAAGATTTCTATGGAAGCCGCAAATTCTTCTAAGCTTTCACCTTTAACACGCCAACCCAACAAAAAAGCACTGACTTGTTCAGGAAGTACCTCTTTTTTCAAAAAGGCACGCATAACAATTTTCATCTCATCTTTAGTGAGATCTCTGTTACGTTTTGGTCCCGTACCTACAGTTTTTAAGTAAGGTAAAAACTCTTCACTCGTCATTAAAAGTCGTTGAGATCAATACTTGATTTTGCATAGTTTGAAACATTAGACTCAAAGAAGTTACTCTTCACTTCATTCATCTCTTGATGTTTTGTAACAAGTTTTTGTAGATATGTTGTTTCACTTTGTTTGAAAATAGGATCTAAACCTATCTTCTTTAGTCGGTCATTTGCATAGTTATGTACGGTTTGCTCCATTAACTCTTCAGTAGTTCCCATGATTGGAAACTGTTGTAGCAGATATTTTCCATACTCCAACTCTATATTTACAGCATCTTCTATCATTGTATATGCTGAGTCAATAGTGCTGGTTTGTATCTTGTTTTCTTTTTGAATAGTTTTAAATATATTTGCAAAGAGTGGTAAGTGAGTATTTAGCTCATCTCTGGCGATGAACTTGATCATGTCTCTGGCTCCCGGGACTTTGTCTCCAAGCAGATAGATATAGCTGAAACCTAAGAGAAAGTAGATACCTTCCAGGTTGACAGATGCCATAGCACTTAGCAGCATTTTATCTACGGATCCGCCATCAATATATCGTGCAAATTGTTCTGCTATTTTTTGATTTTTCTGGTTAAGCATATCATCATACTTATAGAGGTTAAATACTTCATCAGAGTTGCCGCAGGCATCAAGTAAAACGGCATAGCTCTTGGAGTGGTTAACTTCTTGCATCATTTGCAAGGTAATAGCTGATTTGACTAAACGATTGCTGGCAAGACTTCTAAAATCAGCAAGATATTCTTCCTGTGCAGAGTCATTGAAACTCAATTGTGCAAATGTCATTTTGTAGATAGACTGTTCATTTGGAGAGAGTTTGTCAAAGTTCTTTTTTTCAGTACTGGTATTGACTTCAGAAGGGAACCATGTATTGGCATTCATTAAGTCATAGATGTTAGTGTCCCATCTGTATTTGGATCGGTTGAAGTCTACAAATCCTGTAGGAGAACCACCAAATATCTTCTCATCAAGTATCTCTTCACCGTTTGGGTTATAATAGTGTTTTACATCCATAGTACTCTCCATATCAAATTAGTATAACATTCTATCTTATAGTAGATTCAATTACAGTAACTCTTTGCAAATATCTTTAATAATAGCAATATATGCAGAATCTTCTTTATATAATATATATAGCTTTCTTATAATTGGAGTATTGTTTATGGAAGATTGATATAAGTGATCATATTTTAATTCATACTCGATAGCAATTTTAGAGATAACGGCCACAGCAGTGATAGGGGCATTTGGTTTTGACCATTTTATGCTTTGAATAATGGCTGTTGGATTATCTACCTCTGATATGGAGTCAAAAATATCATATGATAACCCTTGCTCTTCAAGGAAGTTCTCAATAAATATTCTACTGAATGAACCTATTTCTCTACTGACCAGTCGGCAGTTGATCAAATCATCTTTACCCAGTGAATTTGGTAGTTTCTTTTTGGAACATATAACCAACTCATCATCCATCCATTCTCTATAGACTAAGTTATTATCAAAAACAGGAAACTCTATAAAACCTAAATCAAGTCTTTTCTCTTTTATTGCTTTGACTATTTCACTGCAGGGAGCAACAGTCAATTTGATTTTACGATCTGCCTTCTGGTGAATAGTGTCGATTATCTTGCCGGGAAGTATATATGAACCAATAGTGTATGAAGCTCCAAGCCTAAACTTATCTTCTGTTTGTATGGGCATTATATCTCTTTTTTTATCTCTATATCTGTGTGAAATGCCATGGCCAGGTAGTTTAGAGAGGTGAAAAACTGTTTTTCATCAAGTGGCTTCATAATATAGGCATCTATATTTATCTCTGAAGCTTTCTCTTTGAACCCTGGTTCGCTATATGCAGTAAATAGTGAAATTATCTGCTTGGGATTGAGTTCTTTAATCTTCTTGCTCATCTCTATCCCATTCATATTAGGCATAACAATATCAGAAAGCACAATATTGGGCTGTATTTTTTTGTATAGTGCTAAGCCCTCTACCCCATCATTGGCAACAAAGACCTCTTTGCAGTGCCTATTAAGAATTTTTCCTATTAATTTTTGGGTAGCAAGGTCATCTTCAACATACATTACGGTTGTATCTTTTAAATACATATCTCTACCTTTTAACTTATTTGAAGTTATCTTTTATTTATTTGATATAATAACAAAAAATTATTTAAATTATATAGTAACTTTTATATTATTGGAATTAAACAATCATCAGATATAATCAATCAAAAATAGGTTAATACAGTGGAAAAATTACTTTTAGCAAAGGACAGTGAATATATACAGTTTATTCTTGACTCACAAGAGAATATTTTGCTTCTTACTGATGGGAGTGAATTAAAAAAAACAAATCGTGCGATGTTGGATTTTCTGGGTTTTGAAAACATAGATGCTTTTCGTCATAATCATGAGTGTATTTGTGATTTCTTTATAAAGGAGGATGGATATTTACAAAAAAAGATGAATGGTGTTCTCTGGATAGACGCCATGCTAAATGATAAAGAAAATACACCAAATGTTGCTAAAATAGAGGATCTGAATGGCAAAATTTATCTTTTCAGGGTAAATATAAATGAGAAGCGAGCAGATGAAAACCTATATTCTATTACTCTTACAGATATCACTGAAATAGAGGAGTATAAAAGTGAGCTTCAGGAGAAGATCAAAAAAATAAAAGAGAAACAGAAGATATTGATCCAAAATAGTAAAATGGCATCAATGGGAGAGATGATAGCCAATATAGCTCACCAGTGGAGACAACCACTTAATTCACTCTCTGCACTGCATACAGTTTTAATGATGGACTATGAAGATAATGGAAAACTTACACAAGAGGAAATAGCCCAGTTTAAAGAGGAGTCAAGTCAATATATCCATAAGATGAGCAGTACGATAGATGACTTTAGAAATTTTTTCTCTCCTACCAAAGAGAAAGAGCAGTTTGTAATCTCCAATGCTATAAAAGAGTCTATAAAGTTCGTTAAAGACTCTTACTTAGATAGCAATGTTGAGTTAATAGATAGAACACAGGATGGAGATACTCAAATGTACAGCCACAAAAATGAATTGATGCAGGTGATCATGATTTTGCTCAACAATTCAAGAGATGCAGTTGTTTGTAACAAGATAGAAAAACCACAAGTTATTGTAGATCTTGTGCATAAAGGTGAAAAGATAGAAATACGTATAAAAGATAATGGGGGAGGAATAGATGATGATATTGTGGACAGGATATTTGAACCTTACTTTACAACAAAGTTTAAAAGTAATGGAACTGGAGTAGGGCTTTATATGTCCAAGATGATCATAGAGGACTCCTTAGGTGGGGAGTTGGTACTTGAAAATCATGATGATGGAGTTTTGGCAACATTAATTTTATGATTGACAAATATCAACATTGCAGATATAGATTTTGAATATAATAAAAAGATGATAACAGATCAAAAAATACGTATTTTTATTAATGGTTTTGGACGTATAGGCAGAGCTTCGGCTCGTATTATGCTTGATGACAACCGATTTGAGCTTGTGGGAATCAATGACCTCTACAGCTATGAGCAGATGGCATATCTTCTGAAGTATGACTCCGTTTATGAAACTTTGGATCATCATATATCTGTAAAAGATGAGACACTTTTCATAAATGATAAACGTATAAAACTTTTTTCTGAAGCAGACCCTGAGAAATTGGCTTTACAAGATCTTAATGTAGATGTGCTTCTACAGTGCAGTGGCATATTCCTCACAACAGAAGCTAATTTACCCTTTATTCGGAATGGTGCCAAAAGAGTTATTATTTCTGCACCTGCAGCAGATGATACGCCAACATATATATTTGGTGTAAACCATAAAGAGTATATGAAAGAGTCTATTATCTCAAACTCCAGCTGTTCAGCCAATGCCATTGTGCCGATTTTTAAGATCATCCATGAACATTTTGGTATACAGAGTGCGATGATGAGTATGTACCACAGCTATACAAGTTACCAAAATCTGCTTGATGGAAAACATTATTCAAAAGATATACGAAGAACACGCTCTGCTACACAAAATACCATTCCTCTTATGAGTTCTGCTGCTGAAGCAACGTCTGTATTTTTTCCTCATTTGAAAGACAAACTGCATGCCAAAAGTATCAGAGTCCCCATCCCCAGTACGACACTCTATGACCTGAGTATTAAACTTGAGGGCTCTTTTAGCAAAGAAGAGGTAAACAGACAGCTTGAAAGTGCAGTAAAAGCTAACTTTGTGAATATACTTGATACTACGAATGATCCAAGCGGGTCAGACAGATACATAAAAAATCCTCATTCGGCAGTGATAAATCTTCCTTTTACTGTAGTAGTTGAGGGAGATTTACTTAGAGTTTCAGCTTGGCAGGATAATGAATATGGTTATGCTAAAAGATTGGTTGATATGGTAAAAAATATTATGATACTTCCATAGCATAATGTATAAATATATTTATTGATTTTAATCAAAAAATAACTAAAATAAAATAAATAAATAAACAATTTTTAATTTATTGACAGTTGTCAAACCATTTGGAAACAGCTTCTATTATAATGGTCTCCTTACAAAAGTGTGGGAGGAATAGTGATGATAAAAACAATTATAAAAAGGGATGGAAATTCTCAGAAATTTGTACCATTTAAGATAGAAGATGCAGTTAAAAAAGCATTTGAAAGTGAAGTGAAGGACTACGATAAAGATGTCTTTGCAGAGTTAATGGATACGATCAAAAGCAGAGATGAGATCTCTGTTGAAGAAATTCAGGATATTATAGAAAAAGTGCTTTATGCACATCAGCATTTTGAAGTGATGAAATCATTTATGCTTTACCGTCATATGCACAAGATCCAAAGAGAACAGATATTGGGGTTGGATGAAGATACAACCTATATCAACTCTACACAAACCATCAAAGAGTATATCGATAAAGAAGACTGGAGGATCAATGCCAACTCCAATACAGGCTACTCCAATGCCGGACTTGTCAATAATACAGCAGGAAAGGTAATTGCCAACTTTTGGCTCGATACAATTTACTCCAAAGAAGAGGGGTATGCACACAGAGATGGAGATTATCATATACATGATCTGGATTGTTTGACCGGATATTGTGCAGGATGGAGTCTAAGAGTCCTTTTGGATGAAGGATTTAATGGTGTCAGAGGCAGGGTAGAGAGTAGAGCTCCCGCCCACTTTAGAGAAGCACTGGGACAGATGGCAAATTTTTTGGGTATTTTGCAGAGTGAGTGGGCTGGAGCACAGGCTTTTTCTTCTTTTGATACCTATCTTGCACCTTATGTGTTTAAAGACAGACTTTCGTTTGATGAGATCAAAAAAGCGATAAGAAGCTTTGTATACAATCTCAATGTTCCGGCACGATGGGGACAAAGCCCTTTTACCAATATTACTATTGATTGGACGGTTCCATCTGACTTGAAAGATCAAATCCCCACAAGAAACCAGCAACATCTGTTTTCCGGCTTGGATGATGAAGCTTTATTGCAGAGTGCCAAAGAGAGAGGTGAGGGTATCAACTCTCTGGAGAGTATGACTTATGCTTGTTTCCAAGCTGAGATGAATCTTATCAACAGGGCTTACTATGAAGTGATGACTGAAGGTGACAAGAGTGGACAGCCTTTTACTTTTCCTATCCCTACGGTAAACATTACTGAAGATTTTGACTGGTATGGTGAAAATACGGATATTCTTTTTGAAAATACAGCAAAGATAGGGTCTTCTTATTTTCAAAACTTTATAGGTAGTCAGTATATAAGAGATGAAAATGGAGCATTGGTACCAAATGAAGAAGCATATAAACCGGGACATGTACGAAGTATGTGCTGCAGATTACAACTGGACCTTCGTGAACTTCTCAAGAGGGGTGGAGGTCTGTTTGGAAGTGCAGAGATGACGGGAAGTATCGGTGTTGTGACGATCAATATGGCAAGACTTGGGTATCTCTATGCAGGGAATGAAGAGAAGCTTTTTGCAAGGCTTACCAAACTTATGGAGTATGCCTACGCAACACTTGAGAAAAAAAGAATATTTATCCAGGATATGTACGATAGAGGACTTTTCCCTTATACTGCAAGGTATCTCCCAGGGTTTAACAACCACTTCTCTACCATCGGTGTCAATGGGATGAATGAGATGGTACGTAACTTCTCCAATGATAAGCATAATATAGCTGATACATTTGGAGAAGAGATGGCTATGCAAATTTTGGATTTTATGCGAGACCAGCTTAAAGAGTTTCAAGAGAGATCAGGAAACCTCTATAATTTAGAAGCCACACCTGCAGAAGGAACAACTTACAGGTTTGCCAAAGAGGATGCCAAAAGATATGATGATATTATTCAGGCTGGAACGAAAGAGAACAATTACTATACCAACTCTTCCCAGATCCCTGTATTTTATACGGATGATCCTTTTGAGGCATTAACGCTGCAAGATAATTTGCAATGTAAATATACGGGAGGAACGGTATTGCATCTGTATATGAGAGAGAAGATCAGTTCTGCAGAAGCGGGTAGAAAACTGGTGAGAAATGTCATCAGTAATTTCAGACTCCCTTATATTACTGTGACACCCACCTTTTCTGTTTGTGAAAAACATGGTTATCTCTCCGGGGAACATGAGTATTGTCCCAAATGTGATGAAGAGCTTTTGCAGAAAGGGGCATAATAATGATCAGTGCAGGTGAAGGACGGTATGCCGTTAGACTGGAGTCTTATGACATAGGTAAAGATATGCTCATTGTCATCACCGGAGGAGAGGAAGATCATATAGGTTCAGCAACTCTGATGGAAGCTAAAGGTCATTTACAAACTATGATCAAAAAAGGACATCAAGATCATGTTGTCTCAGAGAAGATGGCAAACATCATTTATGATACAATAGAAAAGGATCTCTTGGTAGTTTGCGGTATCCATATAGATAATGCGAGCAAAGAGGAGATTGATATGTTAGTTGGCAATGCACAAGCGTGTGTCAATATTTTTTTAAAGGAAACAGATGGTAGAAGAAGCAGTATTTAAAGAGCATGGGTATGATGTGACAAGTGAACAGGCAAAAGCTTTGAATGATCATTATCATGATCCTAAAAACCGTTGGGCGTTGAAAGAATATAATGCCAGAGGAATAGGCAGAAATCCGGACAATTACGGACAGGTTGATATGTATCTTTTGGTAAATGAAAATGGGGAGATAGAAAATGTGGGATATGAGTTTAACGGTTGTCCCACTATCTCTTTCTCTGCCTCTGTATTTACAGAAGATATAAAAGGGATTACTTTAAAAGAGGCATTTGATATGACAAAAGCTTCTTATGATGAGGTTGAGGCAAAAGATAACTGTGAAGAGTGTACAACCATGATCTTGGTAGCATTTTTGGCTGCTTATGAAAACTATTATAATAGACAAAAGAGTGTTGAAGAAGAGTTTACTTTAAAAATAATCGAGACAAATCTACAGTTTACACAACAAACTTGTGGATAATATACTAACTTAAAAAAGGAAATAAAATGAAGCAAAATGAAATACTAAAGCAGTTAAACGAAAAAAGAACAAAATGCATTGTCTACACAAGAGTGATGGGTTACCATAGACCGGTTGAGAGTTTTAATATCGGTAAAAAAGGTGAGCATCAGGAGAGAAAGTTTTTTCTTGAAAGAGCATCACAGATCAATGCTGCATAAACCTCTGTATGATATTACGCCCTTTACAGCCTTGGATTACCCTGATCATCTGGCAACTATTTTTTGGTTTGCCAAGTGTAATATACGCTGTGTCTATTGCTACAACAGAGATATTGTATTTGGAGAAGGGAAGATAAGCCAAGAAGAGGCATTGGCTTTTTTAGATAGTCGAGTAGGTCTTCTTGAGGGTGTGGTTCTGTCTGGTGGGGAAGCTACACTTTATGATGATCTGGTAGAGCTCTGTCAAAAGATCAAGCAGAAGAAATTCAAGATCAAGCTGGATACCAATGGATTAAATCCTGAAATAGTTCAAGTGTTAGTAGAAAATGGATTGGTTGATTATATTGCACTTGATTACAAAGCACCAAAAGAGAAGTATTTTGAGATTACAAAAGATAAACATTTTGACAGTTTCTCTAAGACACTTAATTTTTTAATACAAAAACAGTTTCCTTTTGAGGTAAGAACAACGGTTCATAGTGACCTGTTAAGAGTAGAAGAAATTAACAGGATCATTAAGGATCTGATTAAAAGAGGATACAGTGGCACCTATTATCTGCAACCCTTTGTTTTTTCAGAAAATACAATTGGAAAAGTGAAAGAAGAAAAAAACCATTTTGATATATCACAGCTTTCTCATGAGTTGGAAGTGATTTGGAGATGATATATAAAGACTTAACTTTTTTTCTTCTTCATCCACTTCTTAAACGGCTGTAACGAATCGATATAATCAGCTACATCTTTAAACTCTTGATCTTCCAAGGGAAGCGTAGGCATTGCATTGGCAGAGTATCCAAATTTTTCATATAAAGAGTAAGGATCTTTTGCATATGTCTCTATATCTTCTTTCTTTCTTGTATAAGAGACTATATTCATATCTGGTCCTAGCGCACTTCCTCCATTCACTTTATGGCATGTGGCACAGTTTGCAGCAAAAACTGCTTTTCCCTTCTCTATATCTGCGAGTAGCGTTGTTCCTGTTAAAAATGTTATTAAAATAATTATCTGTTTCATCAATATGATCCTCATATAAATTTAATTAGGATAAAATTACTCCTAATTAGTTCTGAACGAAATATATCTTAATAAAACCATGAAAATCTTGATCTAAATCAATAATCGGATAAAATTACTCCTATTTAGAATAGTATATTGTTTTTTGATATCTGTCAACTCTATAGATATGTATTTTCATTATAATAAAGTATGATGAATAAATAATATAAATATTAAAAAGGAGTTATAATGAGAACAATGATGAAAATATTGGGTCTTGTTACAGTTGTGATCGTGATCATATTA
>Ga0190303_1000361_pt1 | contig 18821 bp, 19 predicted proteins | sample 48700701_MG_FD_161672 | JGI IMG/M metagenome (GOLD analysis project Ga0190303, IMG submission 161672) | Hydrothermal vent sediment bacterial communities from Southern Trench, Guaymas Basin, Mexico - 4870-07-0-1_MG | ecosystem: Environmental > Aquatic > Marine > Hydrothermal vents > Sediment ... | reverse complement strand
CTTATATCGAAAGCCCTTCTACTGACCCCGGCTATCCAATTCCCGAACTGTCAACGCTCATCCTGTTCGCCTCTGGCTTGCTCGCACTGGTGGGGTATGTGCTGTTAGAGAGGGATAAGAGGAAACGCAAAAATAAAAATGGGTGATTGCTTGAGGAATTCCAGTTCCTGTGCTTTATGCTCTCATTTATCCTTTATAATTATGCCTCTCAGCAAATATACGACAACAGCGATGACGCATTTCTCCCTCTCAAGGTCATCTTTTTAACATTCCTTTAAGCACGTTACTTACAATGAATTATAGAAGCACGGGATGAAAAAATGATAGACCCTGTATCAGGAAGGGAATACCCGGAAGAACTCATAAAAAGAGCTGCAAAGATGAATAATATCGGTTATGATGCCTTAATCGAGCATATAAAAAAGGGCAGAGTGGTCCTGCTCGAGAATGGGAGAATCCTCAAACGAGGCTATACAACAGGAACTTGCGCTACTGCGGCTTCAAAAGCCGCTGCTCTTCTGCTCGCAGGTAAAGAAGTGAAAAGAGTAGAAGTTACAACCCCGATTGGTGTGAAAGCAGAGATGAACGTAGCGAGTTTGGATAAAGCCAGTTGTACCGCCTGTGTTCGTGTAGATTCCGGCGATTACAAAGGTGACACATTCAGTGGAATGCTTATATGTGCAAAGGCGAGACGTTTTCCCGTGTTCTCTATAAGAGCGGGCAAGGGTATAGGGATAATAAAAAGACCGGGTTTGGGTAAAGTCGGAGCACCCGATATATACCCGCACATCTTGAGGAACATAGAAGCGAACGTGAAGGAAGTACTGTCCGGTGGTGTAGAAATAGAGATTTTCGTGCCCGATGGTGAGAAGATAGCGAAAAACACAGTTCTTCCAGCGGTGGGAATAGAAGGTGGAATACCCATCTTCGGCGCTACTGGATTCATCGAGCCATACACCAGGAATGGCTATAAGCACGTTATAGACTTCCTCGTAAGAGATATAAAGGACGTTATCGGGGTAAGCACAGGTGCTGCAAGCAAGAGGTTCGCTACCGAAAAACTGAATTTCCCGGCGGAGAAGATTATTGTTGCCGGTAATTTCGTGTGCTACGCGATAGAGAAGTCAAAAGCGAAGAGGAAGGTGATATTCACGATGCCCGCGAAGATTTGCGATATGTTAGATATTGATGCTCATAACCATTTCAATTTTGAGTTCAGCAATGTCAGCGAGCTTGTTGAACGATTGAAGAAAATAGATTATGAACGACTGAAGACCTTCTTCGGCACCCTTGCAGAAAGGTTATCATGGAAAACTGATGCTGACGTTTATGTGTTCGATAGCAGTGGTGAAATATTGGGGAGCTTTTCTCGGACGGTAAAAGATGAAAAGTAAAAGTCCGGGGACCGCCTTTGCCTTTGAACATTGCCTCAACCGTACAAAAGCAAACTTAAATGTATTTTAATTAAAACAAAATCTACATCTAAACTAACCAATATAGGTATAATATAAGGAGCAAAGAGAGATGGCATCAACGGCGAAATTCTGGCGTGAGCAGGCAGCGCGTTATAATTTAGAGGGTACACGGTGCTTGAACTGCGGCAGCTTCTTCTTCCCGCCCCGAACTCTATGCCCGAAGTGCAGGCGAAGAGGCGAGATTGTACCTTATAAGTTTAAAGGCACAGGAGAGGTGGTTACTTACACGACCGTACACCAGGCTCCGCGGAATCTCAATCGGCAGATACCATACAACTTAGCGATAATTAAGCTTGATGAGGGTGCACAGCTACTTTCTGAAGTGATATGCAAGCCTGAGGAGATGCATACAGGGATGCGTGTCCAGGCGGTGTTCAGGAGATTGGGGGAAGAAGGTGAGAGAGGGATAATCTATTACGGTACGAAGTTCGTGCCCGCTAACGTACAAACTTAACAATACCACTTGAAGGTGAGAAGAGGATACCATCCCGTTTCATCACCTCTATTATCTCTTCTGCCTTCTCTCGCTCCATTCCCTCCTCCTCTGCGAGGTCAAGCACCTCCTCCAGCGGTACTTCATCACCATACTCGCGTTCCAGGTCCTTTATTATCTCCCTTATTGACCTCGCCCGGTCTCTTTTGGTCTTCGTTATGCCCACAGTGACCCAATCAGTATCAAGTCTGCCGGTCTCAGGGTCAACGAAGACACGCTTCAGGCAGTAAGTGACGATATTAATCACGCGGTCGGCGTCCTCCTCCGTTATTTCATCGCTCAATCGCGCCCTCGCTCTCGCCTCACCGAGTCGAATCAGTGCCTCTAATTGCCGCGCAGTTACAGGAACCGGGGCATCCTCATCTTCATAACCCTGCCTGCGTAGCCCGATATAGAACTCAAGGAATCTCCGCCTCGCTCCTTCGCTCATCACCGGGAATACATTCCGTTTGCTCCATGCTACGTATTTTCTTAGCAGGTCACTCTCAATAGGGGGTTTCATAACCGCCACTGCACGCTCGAAATGCTCTCGCTCGGCTCTATTTATTTTGCTCACATTCTTAGCCCGTGCGAGTAGCTCGCCTGCATAATGTGTCTCGATTATATGTTCAGCAGTCTTCGTGTCTGCCTCCTCGTTTGGTCTATCCATCATGGTGAATATGAGGTCGAACCGCGATAGGAGCGTGGGCGGCATATTTATCTGTTCCGCAATAGGAGTGTACTTATCAAATCGTCCATATTTGGGGTTCGCAGCAGCTAACAGCCCACAGCGAGAGTTCAAACGCGCCATTATGCCCGCTTTCGCTACTGATACCGTTTGCTGCTCCATCGCTTCGTGAAGTGCGTCCCTATCCTCCTTCCTCATCTTGTCTATCTCATCCACCGCTGCTATACCCTTGTCTGCGAGTACCAGCGCTCCCGCCTCTAAGGTCCATCGCCCTTCGCCGAACTCATCTTTCACTGCCGCTGCGGTCAGTCCAGCAGAAGTGCTACTCTTACCACCGGTATACAGGCCCCTGGGTGCTAACTTCACAAGGTATGTCAGTAATTGACTCTTCGCCACTCCCGGGTCACCAACGAGCAGTACATGTATATCGCCACGTATTCGCGTCTCGTCCGGCAGCTCCTTCGGTACACCCGCGAACAATTGGAGTACCATAGCCTCTTTTATCTCCTCATAGCCATAAATAGAGGGTGCAATACTCATTATCAGCTTCTCGTAAACGTCTGGCTGATTCTTCAGCTCCATTATCCGCTGTTCATCCTCCTCCGTTATCTTTATCTCCTCAAACTCCTCCTCCTTATGCTCCAATGAATTACCCTCAAGATAGATATCAAAGAAAGGCGTCTTTCCGAACCTGGTAGTCCGCTGATAAGACCTGAGAATACCGGTAATAATGACACGGTCACCCGGTGTGACACCACCGGTAATGTCATCTTCAAGATAGACATCTATTGCCTGTGGCAATTCACCACCACGCAGTTCCTCCGGCGACTCCTGAAGTTGTATCTTCTGCGCATTTGCAAATTTACACTGCTCGAGTAGGAGTTTGAAATGCTGAGACTTCCTACCACAGCCGCCACTCTCCTGATCGCACTCCACCGGCTCTTTGAACTGCCGTCCACTCTGCTCCACTGAGAACACATGATGACAGAAGGGGCATTCAAATACCGCTTCCACCACCTTCGGACGCACCTCGGTAGCTTTTGTCACCAATCCTTCTATACTCACAAGCTTTCCTATATCCTCGCTCCTGATATCACGGATTTTTAGCCTTCTCGGTACCTTTATTATGCGGAAGTTTGCCTCATCCAGTGTGACCCCGGTTGGGGTATCAATAGCTCGTAATGCCCTTGTTGCCGCATTAATAGCAACATCGGGACTTTCCAGTACCATATCTGCGAGATTCGGATCGTAAAGGTCCATGTCAGTGAACTTAACAAATAAACTCCGCTTCTCCGGATAGTAATTTGAGAGTTCTACAAGCTCATCCCAGCAATATCGCTTCAGGAAGTCCTCCCACCTCTCTGTTGTAAGGTCAAGGTTTTGAGCCATCACTCACACCCCATAACCATATATTAAACCCTCTTTATTCTTATAGTTATAGCTTCACTCATAAAATTAATTTGGAGATGATGCTCAAATGAGGGATTTAGCAGTAGTATTTGACGGTGCAGGTGTTCTTTATGCGCCGTTCAGAATAATAAAAAATATGGATAGGGGGATAACGAAGCGGAGCAGGGTGTCGGGGTTGAGCTGTACGGACAGGTTGGAGAGGGGCGCAATGGCGATATTGAAGACGCGATACGATGAGACATTAGCGAAAGAAGAGGATTCAAAGTTGCTGTCAGAGGTGATGAAGGATAAGAAAATAGAAATTGGGGTGGTATATAAGAGAGAAGGGATAGATGATAAAGAAGTGCTGGAGGCAATATTGAGCGATAGGCGCATCAAGTTGAGGGACGTGCATGAAACGATGGGGTTTTTAAGGAGGTGTGACATTTTACCGGTAGTAGGGATAGCTTTGATAGTGGAGATGGCGAGCAAAACGATAAGATATTTAATAGCGGGAGGTATAAAATTCTTCCCGGGGACTCGCAAGCTCCTGAAGGAATTGAGTCAGATGGGTTGTGCAGTATTTGTAGCATCAGGAGATAGGATAGAACCTGAGGAGATATCAGTATATCTACCAGAGGTGCCTCCGGAGAATATCTTTGGTATGATGACCCCGGAGGACAAGCGTGATTTGGTGAGGAAGTTGAAAGACCGGTATAAGGTGATAATGGTTGGTGATGACAGGAACGACTATCTCGCATTTTGTGAATCTGATATAGCAGTATTGTCCTTACATGAGGCTACGGATAGACCGAGCGAGATTTTTGAGGTTGCTGATTTCAGAATAAAGGATATAGAAGAGGTAAAAGAGATAATAGAGGAGATGGAGGCGTACAAATGTGGGGCATGAATCTGGAGTCTCTGGCTGCGGAGCTCAGGAACTTTGAAGGAGTGAAGCGTAAGGGGGCGATAAGGGACCTCGTGAAGACACTCGGAGATGCAGATAGGGTGGGTAATAAGACAATAGCGGGATTTGGAGAGGATGCGGCGGTGCTCAGAGTAGACAATGACAATTTTATTCTGCTTGCGGTGGATGGGATATGGGGTAAATTATTGAATGCAGACCCATGGTGGGCAGGTTATTGCGCAGTACTCGTGAATGTGAATGATATAGCGGCGATGGGTGGTACTGCACTGGCGATGGTGAATCTGACCTCAACACAGAAGAGGCATATATGTGCGGAATTGGGCAGAGGGATGCAGGATGGCGTGAAGAAGTTCGGCGTGCCTATGGTGGGCGGGCATCTACATCCCGATACTTCATACAATGCGCTTGATGTCGGGATTGTTGGAACTGTGAAGCGGGACAGTGTGATATTCTCAAGTGGAGCGAAGCCGGGTGATAAAATAGTTGTGGCAATTGACCTCGATGGTAGAGTATATCCGAAATACAACCTTGCATGGGACAACACGACAAGGAAGTCAGCAACTGCGATAAAGAGGCAATTGAATACCATGGTGGAGATAGGGGAGAAGAGGCTGGCAACTGCCGGTAAGGACATAAGCAATCCCGGCACGCTTGGTACCCTGGGTATGTTACTTGAGTCCTCGGGTGTGGGAGCGCGAGTGGAGCTGGAGAAGATACCGAGACCTGATACGGAAGAAGTGCCGATTTCTATTGCACAGTGGCTAAAGATGTATCCAGGTACAGGATTTGTATTAACGGTGGAGGATGCGGAGAGGGGCGCGGAATGCATAAATATATTCGAGGATGCGGGTATAACAGCCTCTATGGTCGGGGAGATAGATGCGAGTATGAAATTGGTGATAGAAGATGGTGCGGAGAAGGCAATGATATTTGACCTCAGCAAGGAGATAATAACAGGGATAAAGTAAGAGAAGTAAGTGAAGGAAATATCAGATTCAGATGGATGAAAGACGATTTCGATGAGTTATATGAGCGAATAAGGAGGGGAGGGATAGAGCGTGCAGATGCCTTCTTTCTTGTGAATCACCCCCCTCTTTTATTTCGCTTCGCGGATGAGCTGCGGAAGGATACGAAGGGTGATATTGTCACCTACGTGGTGAACAGGAACATAAATTTCACGAATGTTTGCATCGGGAATTGCAAGTTCTGTGCATTCAGGGAGGATAAGAAGCGGGGCTATATGCTGACTATGGATGAGGTTCTGGAGAAGGTGGAAGAGGCGGTGAAAAATGAGGCGACCGAGATATGCATTCAGGGGGGATTGCATCCAGACCTGCGGTTGGACGACTATTGCAGACTCGTTGAGACTATAAAATCGCAGTTTGATGTGCATATCCATGCTTTCTCACCTATGGAGATATATCATGTAGCAAGGAATACGGGGTTGGAAGTGGAAGAGGTATTGAAGGAGTTGAAGAGCGCGGGTTTGGGCTCTATTCCTGGCACGGCAGCAGAGATACTGGATGATTCTATAAGGGCGATAATATGCCCCCGGAAGCTAAATACAGCTAAATGGGAGAGTATAATAAGGAGTGCACATCGCATGGGGATTCCATCCACTGCCACTATCATGTATGGACATATAGAGACATGGAAGGAGAGGATAAACCACATCTTCAGGATAAGAGAGCTGCAGAAAGAGACAGGAGGGTTTACCGAGTTCGTGCTCCTGAAGTTCATGCGTAAGAATAATGAATTGGGAAAGCTGGTGAAGCGCGATGTCAGCTTTGAGGAGAATGCAATAGTACACGCACTCGCAAGGGTCATTCTTCATCCATATTGTGTGAATATACAGGCGTCGTGGGTGAAGCTCGGGGTAGGGTATGCACAGAGGATGCTATATTTCGGTGTGAATGACCTTGGAGGTACATTGATGGAAGAGAATATATCACGGCTATCGGGCTCTTCAGCTGGAGAATACCTGAGCCCGGAGGAGTTTGAGCGGCTGATAAAGGATGCAGGAAGGACACCAAGGAGGAGGGACACACTGTATAAGCTGATATAGGATTTAGGATTATTTTATTAACATTCCCTCACAAAAATCTTCGAACAACTGTCTACCAAAACATTAGCCTTTACATACCCTCCTTGTAAAAATATCATTATGAAAGAGTCGTTACAGATACACAGCAAAAATATAGAAGACGATATTTGAACACCATTTGGGCGAAGGTGTGAAGCATCGAAGCCTTTTATCCGCTGTTATACGCCATTTCGCAAGTCTTTCACTTCCTCCTGTAAATTCAAACAATTTAGGTGATTTGTATTCTATAATTGACTATTTGTATTCCAGTTTAAGTAAAGACCTACAACAGATAAAAATGCCACATTACCTTATAGAATTCAGATTCCATGGATACACCAAAAATATCTTAAAAGAAGAATTTTTGGACCTTCTTTTCAGTGCTGTTATAGGTGTTATTTCTACTCATAGATTGCCGAATGGTAGTTAGTGGAGGGGGCTGAACACTTTCTCTTTCTTCTTGAGTGGCGCCATATTCCAGAGCTTTAATATGAGCTCATTTGGTATCTGCTGCATTGGTAGTGGATTCCCGGCATTGATGATGTATCCACTCGCCTTCGGTGTCCATTTGCCATGTCTGAGCAGTTCTGAGAAGATACCACGCTTCACTTCCGACCCTGACCCAGATTCACAATAGCTATCAACAAACGCTCCTATTACGTCTTCTTGGTAGCAGAACGGGAGTCTCTTCAGTGTATCCTCGTAAAACCCGATATTCAGATGTGCAAGAACCTCAAAAACAGGTATACCCACTGTGATGGATATATTCTCACGCAGAAACCTTATCTTCTTCATTAACTCATCACGAGAGAGTTTAAAGCATGTCTGACATCTGTGCAGAATCTCACGAGCGCCAGCAAAGAAGAGGTCAATGTCTCGATATCGCAGATGTGCATCATCCAGTAACTCACTTCCATTCAGGCATAGTCTTTTCAGCACCGGAATCTCTGCACTGCAGATTGCATGCTCGAAATCCACAAGGTTGCCATGTGCATCTATATTACCCGGATGCGTGAAGCAGTGATAAATCCCAATTTCATGTGCAGTCCTCAATATCAAGCCCAATCGCGCCATTGCACTCTTCAGCAGTTCGATATGTGACGTGCCCTCCAGCGTGGCAAGTCGCCTCACAGCATCAAAGAGGTCAAGCCTAATAAAAGGTATGTAAGCATAAGCATAAGCATAATCGTAATCATCACTCCAGCGCCTGAGAACGCCGTAATGTATTATCTCACCACCTTCTCTTTCTCGGTTCTGTATTGCCACTCCCGCATCGTGATACTCACCATAGACACCACCGATTCGCCTTGCAATTGCATTCAATGCCATTGCTTCACGTTCACCATGCTCCTTCAAGAGCATGCCCCAGGGCTGTCCACTTGCCGGCACTATCTCTATATCATTGTCATTGGAATAGGGATAGACAAGCCCCTTGTACTCCACAAGCTGGTGGCTATCTGTGATGATGAAGAACGCTCTCTGGCTATGTGATTCAAACCCGAGCTTTGGTAATAGCCTGTTTCGAATGATCGGTGGCAGGAACTCAGGATGTGTATAAGCCATCCCCGTCTCTGGATCGAGATAGACGTGGAACTGCGCTAATTGCCGCACCTGCTGCCATTCGGACATACGATGCCCATACAGTATGCTATCCTCTATCATCTATCCTCTATCCTCTTTGAAAAACACCTCAACCTACTTTACCTATACACATCCTGATTTATAACTTATTTCTTTATTTTTATCCAGTAGTTCCGGAACTATGGAGTTCCGAGCGCACATCGCCTCTTTAAACATGTTAGCGGGCTATCCGAAAGAGGGTAGAGCCAGGAAGGTGTTGTTTCACTATCTCAGGGTCAATGGTGTGAGGATTATGCACAGCATGGCTCCTCGGCTTATGAAGACCTCTATGCCTTCTTTCTCGTATCTGGGCTTCCAATGTGCTTTTTCAAGCATTTTACCACGCCCAGTATCAGACTTGAGAATAGTGCATCCAGAAAAAAACACGAAATGCCAGGAGCAAGGGCAAAAAACCGCCATGGATTTGCAGCTTTTGAGTTTCCTGTGCTCATTATTTTATCCATGCTTTTTACCCCTCTCTTGTTAATCTCATAAGCTATACCCTAAAACGATTGTAACAAAAATCAAAACAGGGAACGAAGTTGCTGGAATTCCACGGTACCACGGCTTGTTCTTAAAAGATAGCATACCAATAACGTTCGGAATCTGCCCAACAATGATAGCACTGATAGCCATCCAAATAGCATGTATTCCCCAAATTTTTAGAGTAGCCCCCTCAATAAGGGCAAAAACAAACATATCTCCAATGCCAGTTATTTGATAGAATCCTGAGAAACCTGGAATGGGCATGCAAACCGATAGCTTTTTGCAAATGTTTTATTCTCAATCAATTTCCGATTAGGAGTCCACCTTCCAAACCGTGTAAAACTGATGAAATCTATTATAGCGATTGGTATCAGAAAACTTATTAACTTCTCCTGGCTTGAAAGCCAATAAGCAGCCAATATTCCTAATAAAATTCCACCAAGCATATTTGATACATCGTGCAGATGTGGATATAGTATATTATCTTGAAAAGGCTGCCGCCATGTCCAAATGGCCGAGACTATCACTATTGCGAGAGCAATTATAATTGATAGGATAGATAAATGCGAAATCAAAAATGTAAGCAGGATGTTGGTCAGGCTCAATATGATTATATAAAAACTTATCCAGAAATAAGCAAATTTATTCCCATTTTTCTCTTTCGTAGTGAGTTGATTTTTATTTTTATTTACCATGTCTTAATCTCCTTATCCAATCTTTCACTGCTTCCATTTGTTAAATAATCTTCAATAATCTTAACGATACTCCTCCCTACCCCTTGAATCTTTCTTAATTCTCCTTTTTTATAAATCTCCTTTATGCTCTCATCTAAGTTTTCTATATTTTGAGATGCCCTATGATAAGCCCACGCGGAATAAGGATTTGCTGATTTGAATTCCTTGAAAAATGCTATCAGCAATAAATGATTTGCTACATCAAAATTCTCTTTGAGAGGTCTTTCAAAGCTCGGCGGCTCAATATAATTCTTTATCCCGTATTTCTTGCAAAACTCAAATGCAAGACCATTTAGCCTCACAATATAATCTTGTGGAGGGTTCTCTTTCTCTCCATACAAATTCTTATATTTCTCCACGAGTTCAGGAAAATTCGTTTTTAATAATTCAAAGAATCTTATGCGTTGATTACTTCTCAGAGTCATTGCTGCACCGATTAGAATATATTGTGCACATTCAGATGCCCTTTTGATCACTTCTTCAATATTTTCAGGACCATCCAAAAGATATGGTACAATGGGTGTAAAGTCAACACCTGCCAGTATTCCTTCCTTATTTAATTAATTTATCAACCGCATCTAACCTCCTTTCCGGCGAAGGGGCAAATGGTTCCAGGTAGGGCAACAACTCCTTATTGAAGGTTATTATTGTTAAGGAAACAGTGCACCATGTCTGTTTTGCTATTTCTCGGAGTAAATCAGCATCTCTTAAGACCAAATCGCTCTTCGTGATAATATGAACCGGAAACCTATGCTCTGCTAAAATCTCTAACATTTTCCTTGTTAACTCGTATTTCTTCTCAGCGGGCTGATAGGGGTCAGTAACGCCAGACATAGCAACAACATCCGGCTTCAACTTTTTAACCTCTTTTCCTAAGATTTTGGGAGCATTCTTCTTTACATAAATTATCCTTGAGAAATCCTTGTAGGATTCATGCACAAGATATTTCTCTGTTATCGCATCGCAATAGTTGCATGCGAACTGACAGCCACGATAAGGATTAGCCCCGTAACGATTCCAGAACCAATCATCTCTAAACTTATACTTCTGTAAAATACTCTTCGCTTCGATTTCGATGAATTTTGTCATATCATATTCTCAACCTAAAAGAGTTAAGATTTCTAACAAAAGTTTTGCTTTGCTTGGTTCTTTCTTGATAAATTTTCCTATCTCGTATCTCGGCAACCACTACTCTCAAAATGGGTAGTGGAACTCCATAAAATTTTCCAGTATCTGGGATGGGATAATCCTTTGATAATTTTTTGTCGCTTCCCTATCTACATAGGATTTTAGGAGCTCCTGTAACCCTCTTGTAAACTCTTTTGGATTTGTGATTTGTCCATATTCAAAACCTCTCATAAATTATTTTTGCTGCATCCTGCTTTTATACATTCCAAGATATGCTTTGCTGTAAGGATATTCTCCTTCAAATATCTGACAGGGGAACTCCTTGCAGTCTCTTGAGCAAAATGCTATTTTCTTCTTCACGGCACAGTCAAGCACTGCGCACAGGGCATTTATGCTCTTCAAGAATTCCACTTTTTTATCTGCCTCTGGGCTATCTCCAGCTATGCAACCTTGACAGATACCTTTTGTTTTTAATCCACAGGTATCACAGCATATACCACATACTCCAACTTGCATTTTATTTTCCTCCTTTCGTTTTGTTGTTTTCATAACATTATATATTTTCCCTTTTTGAAGGCGGGGTTCGGAATTTCATATAACGTCCGGCGGGTATGCGAAGCCTTGAGCGTAGCGAAGGGTTTGGGTGAGCGACAGCGAACCGCATACCTGCTGTTATACGCTGTTGCCATAAGTATTTCCATCATTGGCATTTCAGGAGAAGCAGGATTAGGTATGAGCTTTCTCGTTTTAGGTTCAACTATAAGGTCTAATAACTCTAAGAGCACCTGCCCTATAAGAGGCTGTGAACCTTTCTCTTCTACTAAGATATTATCAAGATTAGCGGATCGCCCCTTGAGCTCTATGTTTACTACCCCGTAAATTGGTTTTATTCAAGAAATGGGTATAGCATACGTGTTCGCGTTACTGTATTACTTTACCCTCCTCTCTTCTACCCTCGTTGCCTTATCCAGTGCAATTCCAAGCGCCTTAAATATCGCTTCTATCTTGTGGTGCTCGTTACCGCCCCGTGCATATATGTGGAGTGTGAGATTTGCATGAGATGCGAAAGAATTTAAGAAATGGGGTATGTCCTCGGTGCTGACGTCCTCAACCCGCTCCCTTGTCAAGCCCAGTTCCAGGACCGTATAACTTCTACCCTCTCCACCTATACTGCCTAGATCTACTGCACATCTCGCAATGGATTCATCCATGGGCACCGCAGCGAGACCATACCGCACGGTCTTCGTCCTATCGGCTGCAATTGCATCTTTGAACGCTTTACCGAGCGTGATAGCAGTATCCTCAATGATATGATGGCTCAGGTCACCTTCCGCATCCACAACGAGGTCAAAGAACCCGTGAGTGGCGAAAGCAGTGAGGATATGGTCAAAGAATTTAATTCCGGTGTCTATCCTGGTGGCACCGTTACCATCAAGTTCAAGTTCCACCTCCACACTCGTCTCCTTCGTCTCCCGCTTCACTCGCGCATTCCTACTCATTATATCCTCTTTTATTTTTATATACTATATATACCCTGATACATCCTCCATTATCCGCTCACAGTAGAAACACCGGAACCTCGGAGGATTCGTGCTTAAAGTCACAAATCTCGGTACAACCGGCTCACGCTCCGCATTAGATATGCAATTGGGATTCGAACATCTTATTATACCCTCTATAAACTCAGGTAAATATACCTTATGCTTCTCTATCACTTCCGAGTCGCGTATTATATTTATAGTGGCATTTGGCGCAATCAAAGCGATTTTATCCACCTCCTCCGGCTTTAGTTCCCTGTCCTCTACCTTCACTATATCCTTCCTCCCCATCTTTCCACTCCGTACGTTCATCACCACACTCACAACCGCATCAGTCTTACCATTGATACCCAATATGTGAAGCACATTCAGTGCCTGACCGGCAGAGATGTGGTCAATAACGGTGCCATTTTTTATAGGAACTACCTTCAACTCCTTCTTCATTCCTCTCTCCTTCACCCCCTGAGTGCACCTTCCAGTGCCTGTATGGTTCTCGAGACTTCACCCTCTGTTATATTCCCCATTGTGGCTATCCGAAATATCTTGCCCTTCAGCTTACCCTGACCACCTGCGACCATCACCCCCCTCTCTCGCATACCGCCCCTCAAGTGTGCATCATCGAGCCACTCAGGTACCTTTATTGCGGTCACCGTGTTGGAGTATGCACTCACATCGTTCAGTCTCGGAAATAAACTCAATCCCAGATTTGTGACAGCAGAGCGGAGAGTATCTGCGAGTCGCCTGTGACGTTCTACTCGCTTTGCCATCCCTTCCTCCTTTATCACCTCCAGTGCCTCTCGCAATGCAAAGAACAGAGGTAAAGCAGGTGTATAGGGTGTTTGTCCCTTCTCAAAACTATCTCTGTAAGCGATGAGGTCCATATAATATGGTCTCTCCCTACTCTCACTATTATCATTATCACCCAGCATCATCTTCCATGCACGCTCACTTACCGAGATTGCCGACAGCCCGGGTGGTGCACCGAGGCATTTCTGTGAGCCAACAATGGCAATGTCCACACCCCAATCGTCCACCGGCACTTCGTAGCCCCCAATTGAGGTGATGCAATCCAGCACGAATATTGCATTGTACTTACGTGTGAGTCTTGCAATAGCCTCTGCTGGATTGAGTATACCTGTTGATGTCTCGTTATGCACCATTGTAACAACCTGAGGATGCTTCTCCTCCATAGCCGCCTTCACTTCCTCCAGTTCGATTGGACTGCCCCATTCGAAGTTAACCGGGGTGACATTATCGCTATACCTGTTTCCTATCTCAACTAACCGCTCGCCAAATTTGCCATTGGCTATGCTCACCACCGGGGTATCCTTACGAACGAGGTTGCCTATCGCCGCTTCCATTGCACATGTGCCTGAGCCTGAGAGCACGAAGAGGTCGTTCCTCGTCTGAAATATCCACTTCAGCGTTGCTACTATCTCCTCATACATCGCCCTGAATTCCTCTCCCCGGTGGTATATCATCGGCTTTGACATCGCATTACGAATGCGAGGTAGTACCGGCACCGGTCCTGGAATCATGAGCAATTCATCATTCATCATTCTTCGACGACGCCCTTTTGCCCTTTACCGGTCAATGCCCACTTATAGGGTCTCTTACCGCTTCGTTTCACTATCTTCTCCTCCTCCAGCAGGTGTAAATGGTGTAAAGATGCCCGATAACTCAAGCTAAGGAACTGCGATATCATCCTCGCCGTCGTTTCCTTCCCAACTCTCGTTTCCGTATCCACATTCTCCATCATCTTGATTATCTTTGTCCTCGCCTTTAAGCCACTCACGACATTCCTCCTGTGTTTCAAATATGCATTTGGATGAAAAGAGGTTGCTCTTCGCATAACATTAACATGCTCTCAATCAAGGAACAGGGAACAAAGAACTCAACCACGCCTACGCCTCCCCTCCCTCTTTCACCTCACCAAATATCTTCTCTATCGGCTGGTGACCATACATTCTTATCTTCACATTTATCTGCGCTATATCAGTTGAAATTTCATTACCACGGACATACTTCCTCCTCCTCTTGCCCTTTTCCCGGGGTCTGTAACCGGGCGGTGAAGCGATCAGAATTCTCCTCCTCCCTGCCCCTGGTACATCAGCCCGCATTGGCACTCCATCACGGTCTGAGCCACCCCTTACTTCCAGCATATAGCCACTTAGCCCCAGAATGTCTCCATCCACTAAATCCCCTATCCGCTTACCCACGAATAAGGCACTCACTTCCGTATCCTTACCTTCCAGCTTGTATGCCTTACCCGTCTTTGGATCACTAATCACGACTTGCATCTCATCTTCGCCTCCTTAATTTTATTTCATACACTTCCCTCAGTAACTCCTCCTCACACGTTGAGAGTAAACCTCTCAGCTCCTTCTCAGCTCCTTCCGCTACGCCTACATCCACATCTACATATAAGATATCATTCTCTTTTATATGCCGTCCGAAGATGGGCTTCTTCATTGAGATAGCCACCTGCATGCCTTCATCTGCCGTGGCTATGCTCTCGCCTCTGTTCTGTATCTCATTTATACTGCCGATATTTGTGCCGTCTGACTTTATTAATTCCACACCAGTCTTTATCCTGCCACACAATACTTCAATTCCAAATATAGCAGGTTTGCTCTGCCTGAATACACAACCTGGTAGTACCTTTATCTTCGCTGGTGTTGTCAGCCTGTCTATCTTCTCCTGTCTCTCTCGTTCCTTCTCCTCCTTGACCCAGTTCTCATAATCCTCTATCACCTTGTAAATGACATCGCTCACGAAGATAGGGATGTCATTTTGCATGGCTACTTCTCTCGCATCGGGTAGAACATCAACATTAAAACCCAGAATAGCTCTCAAATAACGGTCACTGACCATGATGGCATCAACTACATCCCGTCTCGAGATATTCCCCACTTCCGCCTTCTTTATCTGCTCGATCTTCTCGCTTCTCAATTCCAGAGCTAATGCTTCCAGAGAACCCATCGTGTCTGCCTTTATAATCAGCCCCTCGGATGATGTGTCCAGCTTCATCTCCGCTATCTCATCCTTCATCTCTTTAATTACACGCTCTATATCTGCGTCTACATTACCCGTACCCGTAGCGGGGACAGCACGAACACGGGAGCCAGGGAGCGCATCTTCTATATTCGGTGCCATTATCTTCACCCCTGCAGCGGCACTCACGGATTTTACACGCCTGAATCTCTGCTCCGTTCTTATCTCCTGAAGTGCTCTCGGCTTCAATAATGCCCTTATCTTCGTCACTATCGGCTCTTCTTTCACGCTCCCCACCACTATCGTGTCTCCTACGCTGAGCTTACCATCGTACAATATAACATCAATCGTGGTTCCAAGCCCTCGCTCTTCCTTCTTCTCCAGTATCGTACCCACACCTGGACCCTCCAGATGCAGTCGCAGGTTTCTCTCAAAGTACTTCTGCGCCAGACCTATAAGAACAAGAAGCAAATCCGCTATCCCCTCTCCTGTCTTCGCACTCACCGGCACGATACTCACAGTCCTTGAGAAGTCACTGATCCGGTCATATCGGTCAGCGGAGAAGCCCTTGTCATATAAGTCGCCCACTATCTCGTATATCCTTGTATTCAGCTCCCTGCTCGCAAACTCCGGTTGTGACCGGTAATTTATAACAAATGGCTTCCTCGATGACTGCCAGCCCTTTATTCTATCTATCTTATTCAATGCCACAACAAAAGGGGTCTTCAATAATCTCAGAATGCTCAACGATTCGTAAGTCTGGGGTTGAAAACCCTCCATCACATCCACCACAAGTACCGCGACATCTGCCAGAGCGCTTCCCCGCTTCCTCAGTGATGCGAAAGCGTAATGCCCTGGAGTATCAATAAATAATAATCCTGGAATTTCAATTCCAGTCCAATCACTCTTTAAGGGTTCACAAATCTCCTTTATCACCCGAATTGGTATCTCCGTAGCACCTATATGCTGCGTTACGCCACCCGCTTCCTTCGCTGCTACTGCTGTACCTCTGATACTATCGAGTAAAGTGGTCTTCCCATGGTCTATATGTCCCAGTACAGAGAGAATCGGTGTCCTTAGCGGTCCTTCCATGACTTCCCCCTCGCATCTTTTCTATTTCTACTTTAATCTTTCTTTTCACCTATATAAAGTTAATTAATCTTTCCTCTTCTCTTCCAGAAAGTAGAATAAGTATCCCTTTTACTCTTACTCTGCTTCTCTTCCTCCTTATCAAACTCCATTAGCAGTTCTCTCTGCCTTTTACTCAGCTTCTTCGGCGTTACTACCTTTACCCTGACCATCATGTTACCCCGTCCATGTCCCTTTAAATCCGGCATGCCCTGATTTCTTAATCGGAAGATGGTACCCGATTGTGTACCGGGAGGAATTTTCAACCTCACTTCATCACCATATATGTTCTTCACCCGTATTTCATCACCGAGAGCCGCCTGAGCGAATCTTACAGGGACGTCACAATAGAGGTCTTTCCCTTCCCTCCTGAAGATTTCATGCTCTCTTATATGTATCACTATGTATAAATCACCAGGCGGACCGCCTCTTTCACCCGCCTCACCCTCTCCCGGTATCCGTAATCTACTACCGGTATCCACTCCAGGCGGTATTCGCACTGATAAACGCTTGTTCACAGTTATTTTACCACTTCCACCGCAGGTACTGCAAGGCTTTTCTATCACTTTACCCCTGCCCCCACATCGCGGACAGGTGGTAATGGAGACGAACTGAGCAAAACCCTGCCTCTGGACCCGCTTTATCTGCCCCGTTCCACCGCATGCAGGGCAGGTCTGTAAGCCACCACTTGACGCTCCGGTGCCCTTACAATCCGGACAGGTCTCTTCTTTGCTCACCTCTATCTCCTTCTCTATACCCCTCGCTGCATCCTCTAACTCTATCTCCATGTCATACCTGATATCCCTACCCCTCTCCGGGTACTGGTACTCAGCAGCACCCCGGTGTCTACCGGCACCAAAGAGGTCCTCAAATATGCTACTGGTCCCCCCTCTACCCCCGCCTCCAAAGCCAAAGCCAAAGTCAGTGCCGAAAATATCCCTGAATATATCCTCTATATCACTGAACCTTGTGAACTTCGACCAATCGAATCCACCGGGACCAAAGTCAACGCCGGCATGCCCAAATCTGTCATAATTTGCCCGCTTCTGAGGGTCTGACAGGACCTCATAAGCCTCAGAGATCTCCTTAAACTTCTCTTCCGCCTCTTTCGGATTATCCTTATTCAGGTCAGGATGATATTTCTTCGCCAATCTGCGATAAGCGCGTTTTATCTCCTCTTCCGATGCTCCTCTATCAACACCCAGGATCTCGTAATAATCCTTATTCTGTGCCAATTCTCAGTCCTCCGCTCCGCTTCTCCTATGATTTTTTCCTTTTATCAATGTAAATATTTTCTCCGTCTCTTCACCTATTCACACATTCACTCCAGTGGAAATGTATGGTCACCCCACCCCTTCTACCATATCCTTTATATATAGCATGGATCTATCTTTCATATATTCATTGAACACGTGAACAGATAGCGATGGTACTGAAGGTGCGCGTGGAAGTGACGAACGAAGAGGGCGTGAAGACTTCTATGGAGCGAGAGGGCGATTTAATGAATGAAGCGTTCAAATCTACCACAATAAGGAGTATTGTGCGGTTCCTGGAGGACCAGATACCTTCTCCTTCGGCTATTGACCCTTATGATATGGACAATGAGGACCTCACGATAAAGGGCAGATTGGAGTATTTCCTCCGTTATGATAAGAAGGCACCCCGTGATTGGTTCACTTCTTCAGAGTTAAAACGAATATATGAAGAAGTATATGGGGTGGATATTCGACTCAGTACTTTATCAACCTATCTGGCGAGTCTGCATTCTGAGGGTGTTTTAATCAGGAAAGGGAGCAGAGCACAGAGGAAATATAAGGTTATATCTACACAAAGAACTGATAGGGAGCCCGATGATGACCAGCATATGGACCAACTCATAGAATGCCTCCCACTTCGTGAAATCATACAAAATTGAATTTGAATGATACAATATACAATACAGAAGATTTTTATTTTATTATAAAAAATAAGAGTAGTAGAGGTAGGGGTCGTGGCCTAGTCCGGTAGGGCAGCGGGCTCCAGACTCGCCGATCGTGCGTTCAAATCGCACCGACCCCATTTGCAAAAACTTCTTTTATGCTGGGAACAGGAACGTTAAGTGAAATGCTATTGCTCTCTTTTCATCCTCTTTATCCCTTTTAGCCTTTGATTCTGATGA
>Ga0190303_1000358_pt1 | contig 18928 bp, 17 predicted proteins | sample 48700701_MG_FD_161672 | JGI IMG/M metagenome (GOLD analysis project Ga0190303, IMG submission 161672) | Hydrothermal vent sediment bacterial communities from Southern Trench, Guaymas Basin, Mexico - 4870-07-0-1_MG | ecosystem: Environmental > Aquatic > Marine > Hydrothermal vents > Sediment ... | reverse complement strand
GGGGCCGTGACAGTGCCTTTCCTGTACAACGGCTGGCCTTGGATGCCCTGCGCGGTCAAGCCAATGGCGCGGATGCTATCGCGCTGTTTGTGCTTCTACAGGATCAACACGGCCATAGTCCCGGCAAACGCTTTCCTTTGGATTTTGACGCCATGCGGGCGGCTGGACTGATTAATCTTTCCAAACCCCGCCTGCGCGCCGCACGTCGCTCGCTAGAAGCCGCTGGGCTGTTGCGATTGGCTGGCAAACACCGTGCAGGCTCAAAACCGCAAACATTTGTCCTGATAAGACCTCATCCCGGCATAGGTGAAATGGTCAAAGTGCAAACCTTGTCCAACGCAGGCCGTAGTGTGGTGCCGGGTAAAGCAGGGGGGAGGGGCTAGTATTACTTATGACGCACGAATTCAGACCTACAAATTCAACGGAGGCGAAAAACGAAGCCATGAAAAGCAAACCCGAGAAAAAGAAAACGACGCTGCCAATCCCCAAGGCGCAACAGGCCCGCATCAAAGCGGTGGCAGAAAAACAGGCTGCAAGGGTAGATGGCCCGCCAATGAAGCTAAAAATCGTGGATGGCGTGCTGCAAGTCACTTTCACCCATGCTGATCCTGACTTAGCCCATATCCTGATGATGGCAGACCTTGGCACATGTGCCCCCGATTTCATGGCCGGGGTGCAGGGCCAAGTGGCCAAAATCGGCGCGCATGGCCGCAAGATAGATGAAGGCGCAAGCAACTTCCTTATGTCGGTGGTGCGGGGTGTGCAGCCACGCGATGAATTGGAAGCCATGTTAGCGGTGCAGATGGGCGCTATCCATCAGGCCACCATGATGATGGCGCGGCGTCTGAACCATGTGGAGAACATTGCCCAGCAAGACGCCGCAGAACGGGCGTTGAACAAGCTGGCCCGAACTTATAGCACCCAAATGGAGGCGCTGAAACGCTATCGCACGGGTGGGCAACAAAAGGTTACTGTGGAGCATGTGACGGTTAACCAAGGCGGGCAAGCTATCGTCGGGAATGTCCAAGGAGGAAAGTAGAATGTTCTGGGAAACGATTGCAGCTATTTTGCTGGTATTGGGTACCTTTGCAGTGTGGATTTACATTGCGATTTTCTGGGGGCTGATACGAGCGTTTATTGCCTTCCTAACCCTGACGATGGAATTTCTGGGGGACGCAAACCCAGACTGGGCGCAAATCTGGATGGTCCCGTTGGGCGCTATTATTCGAGGGTTTGAAGCAGCTTGGCACATTCCATCAAGCATCTGGTTTTGGGCGAAATTTGAACATCCGGTTTGGGCGACAGTTATTGGCTTGCTTTGCCTTGGCATCGCCAACAGCAGTAAGCGCAGTCAGCCTTGCTCAACTGCTATATCGGGCTCTAACTGCTGACCCACGTAGCACAATTTAAGTGTGGGCATTTCAGAGGAAAAAAGATGGAAGCGATTCACGGCGCTTTCCAAGCGTTTTCCCTATGTGGGGTATTATGTGGGGTAAGCCCGCCAATACCTTGTTTTATTCAATGATTACAAAGGGTAGTGGCGGAGCCGAAGGGATTCGAACCCTCGAGACGATTCCTCGCCTACTCCCTTAGCAGGGGAGCGCCTTCGACCACTCGGCCACAGCTCCGTCGACAGCTTTAGCGGCGAGCATCATTGGGGGCAAGGGGGAAATGTGCGAAAATACCGCTCAAACGCGCATCAAGCCCTTACGCGCATTCTTTGCGAGAAACTCCCGCACGGGAGTGCCGAGCGGCAGGCGGTATCAGGTGTTAAACAAGAAGTGCATCACGTCGCCGTCTTTAACCTCATAGGTCTTGCCCTCGATGCGCATTTTGCCGGCTTCTTTGGCACCGGCCTCGCCATTCAACGAAACGAAATCATCATAGGCAATCGTTTCCGCCCGAATGAACCCGCGTTCAAAATCGCCGTGGATCACGCCTGCGGCCTGCGGGGCCATGGTGCCCTGTTTGATGGTCCATGCGCGGGCCTCTTTGGGGCCAACGGTGAAATAGGTTTCCAGATGCAGCAGCTCGTAACCCGCACGGATCAGGCGGTCCAGCCCGGCCTCTGCCAGCCCCATTTCGGACAGGAACATTTCGGCCTCTTCTGGCTCAAGCTGGCTGATTTCTTCCTCGATCTGGGCTGAGATGATAACATGCGCGTTGCCCTCGGCTGCCGCCATTTCGGCCACGGCTGCGGAATGGGCGTTGCCTTTGGCCGAGGCATCTTCCTCGACATTGCAAACATACAGGATCGGCTTGGTGGTCAGTAGTTGCAGCATGTTCCACACCTTGCGGTCCTCGTCATCGACGTCGACCACGCGCGCCGGTTTGCCGTCTTCCAGAACTTCGGCAGCGGCCCGCAACAGGCGTTCCTGTTGCACCGCTTCCTTGTCACCCCCGCGCACCTTGCGCACGATGCCTTGCAGACGTTTTTCAATCGATTCCATATCGGCCAGCATCAGTTCGGTTTCAATGGTCGCCGCATCGGCCACCGGATCAACCCGCCCCTCGACGTGCGTTACATCGCCATCTTCAAAGCAGCGCAGCACATGGGCAATGGCGTCGACCTCGCGGATGTTGGCCAGAAACTGGTTGCCCAGCCCTTCACCCTTTGAGGCACCTTTGACCAGCCCCGCGATGTCGACAAACGTCATGCGGGTCGGGATGATTTTGGCAGAGCCAGCGATTTCGGCCAAAGTATCCAGTCGCGCGTCGGGCACGCCGACCTCGCCAACGTTGGGTTCAATCGTGCAAAACGGGAAATTCGCGGCCTGTGCGGCGGCGGTTCGTGTTAGCGCGTTAAACAACGTGGATTTGCCGACATTCGGCATTCCAACGATACCCATTTTGAAACCCATGGCGGGACTCCTGATCTGAATTCTTTGATGCTTCTAGTCTGTCGATGAAACGGGCGCAAGCAAGCCTGTAAAATTGACAAGCCAGGGGTGATGAAATCCTGGCCCCGGATCAGTAACGCCACTGTTATATAACGGGTATTCACGCCGAAACACGATCCGGTTGTGCCGATTGTTTGGCGCTGCGGTCCATTTTAAGCTGTGTTTGCAACCTAACCTTAGGAGGATAGCATGAAACGCATTCTAGCATTTATCGCTGTTGTTGCTTCAACCTCGAGTGCCTTGGCTGGCGATTGGGTTCTGGGGGTGGGCATCAGCCAGTTCCATGACAATAACGCAAACAGCACGTCTCTGTTCTCGGCCGAGGTCCACAGTAATCCGTTTTTCACCCGTAACCGCTTCAGTGCAAGTTTCATGGGGGTGGTTACGGCGCATTCCAGCGGGGATGTTTTTGTTGGGGCTGGTCTGTCTGGATTATGGAATTTTAACAACCAATGATTCATTGAGGGCAGTGTTGCACCCGGTTATTTCAACGAATCCGCCCCTGGTAATGATCTGGGGAGCCCGTTCGAGATCCGGCTTTTGCTAGGCGTGGGGTATGAACTGAATTCCGGCGACAGGGTATCTATCGCCGTCACGCATAAATCAAACGCTTCGACCGCAAGCCGGAACCCCGGAGTGAATGCGGTGCTTCTGCGGTATCGTCACAGTTTTTGACCTTTAATATTCATGTAGGGGGCGCAGAAGGATTGCTTTTTGCCGCGTTTTTCTGCACATCAGGGCGTATTCAAAATAAGGGGCGCCCGCATGACACGGATTGACCAGAAATTTGCTGAACTTAAGGCCGAAGGTAAAAAGGCATTCGTGTCCTATATTATGGCGGGCGATCCGGATTTCGACACCTCGCTTGAAATCGTCAAAGGCTTGCCGGCTGCAGGCGTCGACGTGATCGAACTGGGCTTGCCGTTTACCGACCCGATGGCGGATGGCCCGACGATTCAATTGGCGGGGCAACGGGCTTTGAAAGCAGGCATGACGCTTGAGCGCACGCTGGAGTTGGCGCGGGAGTTTCGCAAGGGCGATGACATCACGCCGATTGTGTTGATGGGGTATTACAACCCGATCTATAATCGCGGGGTCGACAAGTTTCTGGTCGATGCCAAGGCAGCCGGTATTGACGGGATGATCATCGTTGATTTACCGCCTGAAGAGGACAGCGAACTGTGTATTCCGGCACAGGCGGCGGGGCTGAATTTCATCCGGCTGGCCACACCCACCACGGATGACAAACGCCTGCCCAAGGTGCTGCAAAACACCTCGGGGTTTCTGTATTATGTGTCGATCAACGGCATCACGGGGGCTGCCGAGGCAGACGCCGCCGACATTGGCCCCGAAGTGGCGCGGATCAAGGCAAAAACCGATTTGCCGGTGATTGTCGGCTTTGGCATCAACACGCCGGACAAAGCCGAAGCTGTCGCCAAAGTCGCCGATGGCGCGGTGGTCGGGTCGGCCATTATTAGCCGGATTGCGGCGGGCGACAGCGTGGCCGAAGTGCTGGCGTTTGTGAAAACCCTGTCGGACGGGGCGCACCGCGGATAGCGGCAACAGAATGTATAAGCTTGCCTATCAGACATTGAAAAAGAATATCGTGTTTTTTGGTTTTTACGTTGTGTTGGTTATTGTGGTGGAGCAATTTTTCGAAATCAATAGCGGCTTGAGTTTTGTTTTAGGGGCAATATTGGCGCTCTACACACACCGGATGATACTGCTTGACGAGAACTACGGGCCGTCGGATCTATTCAAAAGGCATGGACCGAACGGGCAAAAGCCACCGATGTTTTCCTTCTTTCTTGTGTCAGGGATCGGGCTTCTTGTTTTTATGCTCATAGTCGGCGTGGTTTTCTACCTATTGTTCCATCTGATTTTAGGGGAAAATCTGGATGATAAAGAACAGCTCGCGGGGGCACTGTTCCTTTCTATTATCCCTGCGGCGGGTGTTTATGGCATTGTGCTTTCTTTGATCGGAACGGTGTTTCCGCTGTCGCTATCGGGGCAGATAGAAGTCTGAAGACGGCCCTTCAAAGGGGAAAAACCCGGTTCTGGAACACGTTTGGGCGTCTGGCAATTGGGCCGTTTGCCTTAAACCTATTGGGTATGGCTGGTCTCGCTGCTGCTATAGAATATTTAGAGGGCGCTGGTTATAATGTCGCTAGTGCGCCCGTAAACATTCCGCTTTCCGTGTTGGCTTATTGTATAAATTTCGGCTCTATTCTGCTGGCCGTAACCACCTTAAGTATGGCCTATCAAGAGGCAGAAAAAACGCTGGATAAAGGAATTCAACCATGACGGACGAGCAACTGATCGCGCGGATTAACGAGATTAAAAAATCCCACCCCGATAACCTGATGGCCCGCCATTTCGATGCGGCGTATTTTGGCGATCTGGATGCCCCGCTGCAGGCGCGGTTGCGTAAAATCATCGCTTCGGGGGTTCAGAACCCGAACAGCTCTATGGGGGCCTATGCCATGGCTGCCGATGATTACCAGCAGTTCGCGCCAATGCTCGATGCGATGATCCGCGATTTTCACGGCATTGGCGCAGGCACCGCCATTGCCCAGCCGCATGACTGGGACACCAGCGCCGTTGCCTGTGATCTGGGCGCGATTGATGCCAAGTTGAAAGAGGTTTCGATGCGGGTGCGGGTGGCGCGCAATGTGGCGTCTTTCCCGTTACCCGGGGCGATGAGCAAAGAGCAGCGGGTGGCATTCGAGGATGTGGCGGCGGCGGCTTTTGCCAAATTGATCGAGAACCCCGATTTTGGCGGACAATACCTGTCGATCACGCCGGGATCAGCGCATGAAATCGATAGCGCGGAATATGACCGCCGCGTTGCCGCCCATCAGATGTTCAAAGACATGAGCAACGACAAATATCTGAATGTGGCGGGCATTTCGGGCGATTGGCCCTATGGTCGCGGCATGTATGTGTCGGCGGATCAGGACTTTCTGGTCTGGGTCGGTGAAGAGGACCACCTGCGCATCATGTCGATGCAGACGGGAGGTAATCTGAATGCTCTGTTTGGGCGTCTGCACTGTGGGCTTGAGATTTTAGAAGGGCTGCTGCCCGATTTTGCGATGTCGGACAAATACGGCGCGATTGCTTCTTGCCCGACCAATTCGGGGGCTGGCATGCGCTCAAGTTTGCATATGAAATTGCCACGTTTGACCAAGGGCGGCACCGATCTGGTTCGTGTCACGTTTGAGGCCAAAAAGCTGGGCCTTGCGGTGCGCGGGGCAGGCGGCGAGCATTCGGACGCGGGGGCTGACGGGCTGGTCGATGTTTCCCCTTCGGCGCGGTTGGGGGTGAGCGAGATGCAGATCATGCAGCGGCTTTACGATGGGGTGGCGGCGCTTTGGGCGATGGAGCTGGCAGTATAACGAGGGCCGTTGATTAAGTGGGGTAGATGGCTGCATTGAGCCCATACTTACCATGCTTTAGATGCTGCTATTTGAATTCGGCTTGACCGTTTATGGTACAGATAGCGACCCCGAGGCATTAGAAATACAGTTGATGGCCTAAGATTTGCAAAACCCTCCGCACTAGGATTGGCGAAGGGTTCTAAAATGTCTGTCTGATTTTGATCAACATCGAAGGTGACGTCTTCGTTCCAGCCAATCAATTTTAATTGCTAAGAGTGCATATTTTCTTTATAAAGTGCCCTGTGCTTGTCATCGTCATTACGGGCAATTCTTGGCCATTTCTAATATGCCCAACAATGCGCCCGATAGCCCAATCTGTAGCATACACATCAGCGCTCCCAGAGCCACAATCGCTCACCAACTGAGAGCATGCTTGCCCATTAGTGTAGGTTTTACAACGGGCGATGCTGGTGAACCCACTGTAATTTGTACCTATAGCAGCGATATCAAATGTAGGTGCGTTTGTTTTATGATCAGCATAGGCTATGTTACTAAAGCTAATAGAAAGCAACGCTACAAGGCCTAGATTTTTGAGCGTAGATAGTTTGGCATTCATTTTTTGCATTTAATAGCATTCCCTTTTCAAAGTTATAGTTAGAACAACGCATCCAAAATGTTGATACGAGATCTCGATCTGCGAATATGTGAGTGTTTTCAAATTTTAGTCAATATGCTTTCTGTTAAATGAGGAATTCGCATGCAAGAGGTCACGAAAATTTTGCTGCCATGTCATGGTGAACGGCAGCTTTGCCCGGTGGCTTCAACTGATCGACGCAACACACTCAGCAAATTTCTCAGCTGGCGTTTGATATTGCAAGATTATACTCTTTTTGCTAACCTTGCCCATGCTCAAGTCGGCAGGCAGTGAGCACAAACGGTGTGTGCCATATCAAAACTGATTTTTCAGGAAGTATGGACATGACTGACAGTAACCCGACCACACGGCCCAAGCGGCGCGGGCGTAAGAACCCGCCAAAGACCATTAAACCCGCCGATGCGTTCTTGATGGATAGTGTATTCGCGGCCCGTCCCACGTTCGGATTTCTGGACGCGGACCGGATGGCTTATATGCAAGCGCGCACCTACGCATTGCTGGCGGATTACGGCGTGGTGGTGGTGCATCCGGTCGCCAAGGCGGCGTTTCTGAAAGCGGGGGCAAAGGAGGGCGTTGAGGCAGGCCGCATTCGTTTGCCGCGCGAACTGGTTGAGGAGGCGCTGGCCGCCACGCCAAAATCGGCGCTTTTTGCGGGCAAGAAACCCGAATTCGATATGCAGGTGCCGCGCCCCGACAAGGGGTTCATCCTGCGCACCGGCACCGGCGGGCATGGCTATGTGGACCCGCGTGACGCCAACTATCGCAACATGGATTTGAAGGCGGCGGGCGAGATTGCCGCCGTGGCCAATGATCTAGACCAGATCGGGTTCATTGCGCACCCGTTTGTGCACGGGGTACCCGAGCTGACGGCGGATATTCACGCCTACGCCAAGATCAGCGCCAACACCCATAAACACGTCTGGATGCAGCCCTATCAAAAGGAAAACATCGAATACCTGATGAAGATCGCGGCGATTGCGGCGGGGGGCGAAGATGCGCTTCGGGCACGGCCCTCGACATCGGTGATCACCTGCTCCTTCACCCCGCTGGAATTCAAATACATGGACACCGAGGTGATTATTCAGGCGGGCAAATACGGCGTGCCAATCCACGCCTGTTCCTTGCCTTCCGCCGGCGGCACAGCACCTTTGTCGGTGCCCGCGATGGCCTTGATGGCGGCAGCGGAAATACTGGGGATGATGACAATGGCGCATATTCTGGCACCGGGAACGCCGGTGATTGCCACGCCGTTGATGTTCACGCTGGATATGCGCACTGGGTCGGCGTTGCAATCAAGTGTCGAGGCGATGCAGGCGGCCAATATGTCGATCCAGTTGATGAAGAGCTTCGGGATGATGGCGCATACTTACGGCTCTGGTTCGGACACGCCGGATGCGGACCACCAGTCTATGGCGGAACGTGCAATGCTGATGCAGAATGTGGCGCTGTCGGGGGCTGATATTCTGGGCGGGATTGGTCAGTTGGAATGTGCCACCGTGTTTTCGCCAGTGCAGGCGGTGCTGGATAACGAGGTCGGCGCAATGGTGCGCCGGTTTATGCGCAGCCCTGATATTACAGAGGCCAGTTTGAACTGGGACGAGCTGTCATCGATCCGCGTAGGTGGGCATTTTCTGGATAGTGATCATACGGTTAGCGAATGTCGGGACCAGTTTATCCCGCAGGTATTTCAACGCGATGGGCGTGATGACTACGAGGCTGGCAGACGTGCCGGCGCGTTTGAAGAGGCGCGGGATGCGGCGTTGGCGTCAATCGCCAATGCGCCCGAGGGCGGGGTGCTGTCCGAAGAGCAAAACCGCGAGATTGCGGAACTGGCGGCCAAGGCGGATGTGCATATAGTCGAGGTATACTCAGGACGGGTGGACACGATTTAGACCCCTTGAAATATGCGCCGGATTGGCGGCATATGTTGGGTGATATACCTTGAGGAGCAAGCACGATGGCCGTTATCACCGAAATCGCTGATCTAAAGAAGATTTACAAACGCCGCGTGCCCAAGATGTTCTATGACTATGCGGAAAGCGGCAGCTGGACGGAACAGACTTTTCGTGAAAATACGTCCGATTTTGACCTGATCCGCCTGCGCCAACGGGTGGCTGTGGACATGACCAATCGCAGCACGGCGACGCAGATGATTGGCGAAGATGTGTCGATGCCTGTGGCGTTGGCGCCTGTGGGTTTAACGGGGATGCAATGCGCGGATGGCGAGATCAAAGCCGCCAAAGCAGCCGAAAAATTCGGGGTGCCGTTTACCCTGTCGACGATGTCGATTTGTTCAATCGAGGATGTGGCCGAGAACACAACAAAACCGTTCTGGTTTCAGGTCTACACCCTGAAGGACGACGATTTCATGAACCGGCTTTTTGACAGGGCGCGGGCGGCGAATTGCTCGGCGATTGTGATCACGGTTGATCTGCAACTGATGGGGCAACGCCACAAGGATTTGAAAAACGGCCTGTCCGCCCCGCCCAAACTGACAGTGAAATCCATCGCCAACATGATGACCAAGGTGCAATGGGGCCTTGGTATGTTGGGCACCAAGCGGCGTGCATTTGGCAATATTGTTGGCCACGCCAAGGGGGTGACAGACCCGTCGTCATTGTCTGAATGGACCGCCGAGGCCTTTGACCAATCGCTAGACTGGACCCGCATTGCCCAGTTCAAAAAGATGTGGGGTGGCAAGGTGATCCTGAAGGGGATACTCGATGTCGAGGACGCTAAAATGGCCGCCAAGGTCGGCGTGGATGCGATTATCGTGTCCAATCACGGCGGGCGGCAACTGGACGGCGCGTTAAGTGCGATCCGCGCTTTGGGGCCTATTCTGGATGCAGTCGGCGATAAGGTCGAGGTGCATTTTGACAGCGGCATCCGGTCCGGTCAGGACGTGCTAAAGGCAATGGCGATGGGGGCCAAGGGCACCTATATTGGCCGCGCGTATACCTATGGACTGGGCGCGATGGGCGAAGCGGGCGTGACCAAAACGCTTGAGGTGATCCACCGCGAGCTGGACCTGACGATGGCGCTGTGCGGGCGTAAATCGGTTGAAGGGCTGGACCGCGATGTGCTGCTGGTGCCCAAAGGGTTTGCTGGCGAATGGGATTAGCCGTTTCGCGTGTTTCTATTCAGATAGAACAGGCAAAGTGGAACAAACCCCAACACCACCGCGATACTGACAAACGAGGCACGCAATCCGGCGACTTCTGAAATCCAGCCCATCAGGGGCGGGCCAATGAAAAAACCGAAATACCCGAGGACCGCAACCCGCGAAATCGCAAAGGCGCGCATGCTCTTTTCAAAATGCTGCCCGACAATTGAAAATGCCATCGGCGCAATCACCGAGACCCCGAAGCCCGCCAACCCGAACCCCAGATAAGCAACAAGCGGCGTTGGCGCGAATGCTGCAATCAATGTGCCCAAGGCGGCCAGTGCAGATGCGTATTTGATAACGCTGATTTCTTTCAGACGTTCGGTAATAAGCTGACCTGCCAGCCGCCCGATACCCATCGTTAGACCCAGAATTGCAGGGCCAAGTGCGCCCTGTGCCGCGCGGCCACCCAAGTCGCGCTCAATGAACAGGGCCGACCAGCCTTCGGTCGCGTTTTCCGACATGAATGCGATAAGCACAATCAACCCGCCCCAAATCATGACATGATTTACCCCGTGGCCCGCCGACTGCGATTTTGGTTCAGGGCTGGGTGCGGTTTTGGTTTGTATCATCAATGGGACAATGGATAATACCAACACGGAAAAACCAATAAAAACCATCCAAGGTGTCATCTGGGCTTCGCGCGCAATTCCTGTTGCCAGCGCGGCCCCGGCATAAGCCAGCGAAAATATCGCGTGGTTCAGATTCATTAGTGATGTGTTATGCGCCCCCTCGATCACCGATACGCGTGCGTTCATAACCACGTCCAACAGGCCCGCGGTGGCGCCCGCAACGACCATCAATACAGTGAACAGCCAAAACGATGATGTCAGCGCGGGGAACAGAAAGGATATTGCCAATAACGCGGCTGCTGCGGCCATAGCCCTGCGCCCCAATAACGCGTCGAATTTGGGTGCCAGCCACATCGCCGATACGGCACCAACGGCGGTGAATAGCATCGCGGTGCCAAACTCGCCATCGGATGCACCGATCTGCGCCTTTAACTCCGGGACAAGCGCGGCAAATGCACCCCAGAATACGCCCTCGGCGGCAAAAGCAAACAGCGTGGAGCGGGATAGGCGGGCGGCGGTTATAATTGACATAATTTTCATGTCGCACGGGGGAGGAGCCAAAGCAACTGTCAAAGCCAGGCGTAGGATTAATAGGCCCTGACTCTAGCAATGTCCGGCAATTATACATATGCAGGCGGTCGCAGAGAATCCCCCTTCCATTCCCCCCAATTCCCGTCTATACGCGCGTCTTCACGCGGGACTACACCCTTGGAGGAGCCCGCACTAACCTAGGAGAATTATTATGGCTAAAAAGATCCCAGATCTTATCGCCAACGAGCGCACGGGGACAGGCAAGGGGGCCGCCCGTCAAGCGCGTCGTGCTGGACTCGTACCAGGTGTTGTTTATGGCGGGAGCGCTGATCCGCTGCCGATCACCATCCCTTACAACCGGCTGTTCAAAATGTTGAAATCGGGCGGCTTCTTGTCGACCCTGTTCAATCTGAAGGTCGAAGGCCATGACGATGTGCGCGTGGTTTGCCGCGATGTCCAGCGTGATGTGGTCAAGGATTTGCCCACGCACCTTGATCTGCTGCGTCTGCACCGCGATAGCCGTATTGATATGGCGATCCATGTTGAGTTCATCAACGAGGAAGAATGCGTTGGTCTGGCCAAAGGTGGTGTTCTGACCATCGTGCGCCCAGAGGTCGAACTGAACGTTCTGGCCGGTGACATCCCTGATCATATCACTGTTGATTTGGCGGGTCTGGATGTCGGTGACACGATCACCATTTCCAGCATTACCCTGCCCGAAGGCGTGACGCCAACTATCACGGATCGTGATTTCGTGATCGCCAATGTTCAGGCGCCAACGGTCGCAGTGGAAGAAGAAGAGGACGCTACAGAAGAAGGCGTCGAGGGCGAAGAAGGTGTTGAGGGCGAAGAAGCCGGTGCCGAAGAGGGTGGCGAGGAGTAAATCCTCTCTCTCTTATCTTTGCGAGAAAATAGCGCGGGGCCAATTGGCCCCGTGTTTTCGTTAATAGCGTTTTGCATTTAATGTGAGGCAATAAGTATCGGAATTCGCCCACACTTAGGGTGAATTCTGATTCAGATTAAATGCAAATTGCTCTAAGACGTGGTTTTATCGCCGATGCGTTTGAAAACCACGACCTGACCACGCGAGCCAGCCGGGCAATAGGTCAGGCCCGATGCCGACATCTGGTCGAAAATCTGCTGGATCACCTCATCCCCGTATAGCTGGGGGTGCAACTCGATCACCAACAGCCTGACATGATCAGGCCAAGGCGCATCAAACAGCCCTTGTTCGCCTCCCTCGATGTCCATGATGACCACAGATGGTTTATGGTCCTGCATCAAATCGCCGATTTTGACGGCGGGCACGTCGATGGATTTGGTCGTCTTCCATTTCTTGGCCAATGTCGGGTTCAGAGACGAGGCCCAGAAAGCGGCCGTCATGTGAAAGGTGACGTGATCCGCTGCATGGCTGTCAGGCACCACTGCGGCATTGATAACGGTCACGCCCTCGATCAGATTGGCCGCCAAATTTTTTTCGACCACAGGGGCCATCTTGGGGTTCGCCTCGACCGTCATCAGGTTTTCCCCGCCGATCCGGCTGGCGATTTGCATCGCTATATAGCCAACCCCAGCCCCCAGTTCCAACACCCGATCGCCCGCCACAATATGCCGCTTTACGGCGACGCTTTCATGGCCCTCGTAGCGCTCGTTTTCCATCGACCTGCGGATATGGTCATTCATCAGGTGGTTGGGAATGTGAATGAGATATCCGTTTACCAGAAATTTGGCCAAATCACGTGTTCCTTTGTTGACGATGCGTCGTTGCAACCTGCCTAGCAGTTTCTTAAAAGTGTAGCAGCATAATTTATCAGGAGAATGCGTGTGCGTCTGTTTGTCGGCCTTGGAAACCCCGGTGCGAAATATGCAAACAACCGGCATAACGTCGGGTTCATGGCACTGGACCGCATTCAGTCCGGTCACGGGTTTGCCCCGTGGCGGCGCAAGTTTCAGGGCCAGGTTGCCGAGGGTCGGTTGGGGCGCGAAAAGGTGATCCTGTTAAAACCCGAAACATTCATGAACCTGTCGGGGCAATCCGTTGGCGAGGCTATGCGGTTTTACAAACTAAGGCCCGAGGATGTGATGGTGTTCCACGACGAGCTGGATCTGGCTCCGCGCAAGATCCGTGTCAAACAGGGTGGCGGCCATGCGGGGCACAACGGGTTGCGGTCCTTGCACCAGCATATTGGCGAGCATTACGGGCGGGTGCGGATCGGCATAGGCCATCCGGGCCACAAAGACCGTGTGGCGGGCTATGTGCTGCATGATTTTGCCCGCGCGGATGCCGAGTGGCTGGATGATATGATGCGCGGGATTGAGGATGGGGCGGTGTTTTTGGCCGAGGGTGATAGTGCGAAGTTTCTGAATGCGGTTGGCTTACGGGTTGTGCCGCCGCGCCCAAGCAAAACCAAACCTGAAAGCGCCGACAAGCCGTCCAATGTGCCCAGCCCAGAAGGGGAACCCGACACCCGTTCAGCCCTGCAAAAGCTGCGTGACAAGTTTAGCTAGCAGGGAATAGGGGCTGTGTGCCCGTATGATTGCAAGAAATAGGTGCGATAGGCGGGACATATCCGCCGGTTATGGTTCACAAATTAGTCTGGCCTGTGAAATCAATTTACCGCGCTACAGAACTGCAAAATCAAAACGCCACATATTATTCAATAAAAACAACGTGATATTTGATAACACCCAACGCGATATGCAATAACTTTTGGCTGATATTGGTTAGCTGACGGTGTTGGCGCCATGGTGGGGCATCGAAATTAACAGGATGCAACAACGCATTAACCCACACAGGTCGAACCCGATATTTAGACCGATACCAACATTAAACGGAGAAACGATATGACTATTGAACCTATAAAATCCCTTAACAAAATCAGTACCATTCTTGTAACAAGCGCCATGCTGACATTACCCACTGTGACGGCCTCGAATGCAGGGGGCAATAGTAGCGGCTCGGTGATTGTCGATGGTGGCCACATGTTGTCTGTATGTCTTTTGGATGGTGGTAATGTGATTACGTCACCAAACGGGGATAACTATTGTTATAACCCCAAGACTGGCAAAACAACCGAATGCTCGGGTCCGAATGGATCAGCCGACGCATGCTGGACAGAAGGGCACCCCACAGGGGGGAAATTCAGAAAACCCGTTCTGGTTGGCGGCGGCGGCACAATGGTTATGCCCCGCGACACGAACACCACCTTTGGTTCAGGAATGAATCCATTAAATGGTAAATTATTCATGCGGAATATGATACGTAACTAGGATTACTGCAAAACTTTTCAAAACACTAATTTAACCGGAGTACACAAAATGAAACATACATCTTTCTTTTCAGGTCTGAAAGTGGCCATCAAAGCCGCCGGAATTGTCATCGTAGGAGGGCTGTTTTCAGCCCCCGCCATGGCCAGCCCTTTGTCGGTTCCTCTTACTGGTGATTTCAGAATCCAACAAAAAAGCAATGGCCGCTATATGGATGCGCACCAAGGCGTGAACGACAGCAGCGTCGTGACCCGTAATCATCAGGGCAACAATACACAGATTTGGACATTCACCCATGTGGGTGGTCAATATTACCGGATCCAGCAAAAAAGCAGTGGTGGTTTTCTGGATGCGCACACCAATAGCGGAGCTGATTATTCAGTTGTGACCCGTCCGTACCAAAACAATGATTCACAAATTTGGCGGCTGTTTCAACATGATAATGGTACATTTAGAATCCAGCAAAAATACCAAGGCAGGCTTTTGGATGCGCACACCAATAGCGGAGCTGACTTTTCAGTTGTGACCCGCCCGTACCAAAGCAACGCAACACAACGGTGGATAGTTACCAGCACTAGAATTACGCCACTTCCACTTCCACTTCCACAACCACTTCCACTACCATTGCCGCCAGCGCCGCAGCCAATTGCGTCTCTTACAGGTGAATTCACTGTGCAGCAGAAATACAATATGCGCTATATGGATGCCTATGTAGGTCAGAATAATAACAGCGCCGCAACGCGCACCGCAAGCAATAACGATGCACAGGTCTGGGTTATTCGGTCTCTTGGTAATGGTGTGCATACCTTGCGCCAGAAATACAGCGCGATGAATTTGGATGCCTATGCCGGCAGCAACGACAACGATGCTGTTATGCGTGACGCGACTGGCTCTCAAGCACAACAGTGGACTATCAAAAAGATTGGTAACAACCTGTATACGATCCAGCAGCGCAGCAGCGGTAAGTTTCTGGATGCTTATGTTGATGGGCACAACGATCATCTGATCGTGACACGTAATGCGCAGAACAATTCAACACAGCGTTGGGTTATTCGCCCCGCGAATTAATTCGCCAAACATTACAAGACAAAAGGCAGCACTGGTATCCGGTGCTGCCTTTTTAGTTTGTAAAGGGGCGATGCAAATCCCTGAATTCCGGTTAGCCGTTGACATTGGTGCCGCGAGGCGGAAAATTCTTTGCAGAGTTTGGCAATGAGGGCAATATGGACAATAAGCAGTGGGAATTCTGGATCGACCGTGGCGGCACCTTTACCGATGTGGTGGCGCGGCGGCCAGACGGGGGGGTGATGACCCACAAGTTGCTGTCGGAAAACCCCGAGCGCTACCTTGATGCCGCCGTGCAGGGCATCCGTGAATTACAAGGTTTGACGGCGGAAGAGCCGCTGCCTGTCGGTGCCATTGCTGCGGTTAAGATGGGCACCACAGTGGCCACCAACGCGCTGTTGGAACGCAAGGGCGAACGCACCCTGCTGCTGATCACCCAAGGGTTCCGCGACCTATTGCTGATCGGTTATCAAACCCGCCCGAAACTGTTTGATCTGGAAATAAAACGACCTGACCTTCTCTATGAAGATGTGGCCGAGGTGTCGGAGCGTCTGGATGCAGACGGCGGTGAAGTGACGCCGCTGGACGAGGATGCAGCACGCGCAGCACTAATGGCCGGATATGCCAAAGGTATCCGTGCGGTGGCGATCGCGTTTTTGCATGGCTATCTAAATCCGGCGCACGAAGAACGTGTTAGTGAAATTGCCCGCGAGATCGGATTTACGCAGGTGTCGGTTAGTCACGAGGTTTCCCGTTTGGCCAAACTGGTCGGGCGCGGCGACACCACTGTGGTGGATGCCTATCTGTCACCAATCCTGCGCCGCTATGTCGATCAGGTGGCGGAGGCGCTGGATGTGGGCAAGGGGGGCTGCGAGCGGTTGTTGTTCATGCAGTCCAATGGCGGGCTGACGGACGCGTCCTTGTTTCAGGGTAAGGACGCGATCCTGTCCGGTCCTGCGGGCGGCATTGTCGGCATGGTCAAGACCGGCGAGGCGGCGGGATATCAGCGGCTAATCGGCTTTGACATGGGCGGGACATCAACCGATGTCAGCCATTATGCGGGGCAATATGAACGCACATTCGAGACCGAAGTGGCTGGCGTGCGGATGCGTGCCCCGATGATGGATATTCACACGGTGGCCGCCGGTGGTGGCTCAATCCTGACGTTCAGTGACGGGCGCTATCAGGTTGGACCTGAAAGTGCTGGGGCGGACCCGGGACCAGCGTGTTATCGGCGTGGTGGCCCGCTGACAGTGACCGATTGCAACGTGATGCTGGGCAAGCTGAATGCGGACCATTTTCCGCAGGTGTTTGGCCCGAATGGTGACATGCCATTGGATGTAGATGTGGTGCGGCAAAAGTTCGTGGTGCTGGCGGATCAGATTGCCGAGGCAACTGGTCAAACGCTTGCCACACCCGAGGCTGTGGCCGAGGGGTATCTGCGCATCGCGGTTGATAACATGGCCAATGCGATCAAGAAAATCAGTGTGCAGCGCGGCCATGATGTGACGGGGTATACCCTGCAATGCTTTGGCGGTGCGGGCGGGCAGCATGCCTGTCTGGTGGCCGATGCCTTGGGAATGAGCCGTGTTTTTGTGCACCCCTATGCGGGGGTTTTATCGGCCTACGGCATGGGTCTGGCTGAAATCCGGGCCTTGCGCGAACGGCAGGTGGATGTGCCGTTAAGCGAGGTTGCGCAGGCCGCTGATGTGCTGGCCCTGATCCGCACCGAGGCCGTGGACGAGGTGCAATCGCAAGGCGTGGCGGCAAGCGATGTGCGCTGTATTGCGCAAGCCTATTTGCGCTACGACGGCTCGCATCAGGCGCTCGAGGTGCCGTTTGGCGATGTGGGGGCAATGCAGGCAGCGTTCGAGGCGGCGCATAAGCAGCGGTTCGGGTTTATCTCGCCCGAGCGCGGGATCTTATTTGAAATGGTCAGTGCCGAGGCCATCGGCGAAACCGGCGAAGTGCCGCAGAGTTTGGCCGTGACGGATGGGGTGGATCAGCCCGCTGCACAAGTGGCGTTCTATTCGGAAGGGGCGGCCGGAATGGCGCCGTTGTATCAACGTGAAAATCTGGGACCATCGGCGCGGGTCACAGGGCCTGCGGTTATCACCGAGAGCACCGGCACCAATGTGATCGAGGCGGGTTGGGTTGCGCGCGTCGATGCGTTGGGTAATCTGATCGTTGAGCGGGGCGCCAAGAAGCATCGCGCATCAGCTGCGGGCACCGATGCGGACCCAGTATTGCTGGAGGTATTCAACAATCTGTTCATGTCGGTGGCCGACCAGATGGGCGCGACGCTGGCCAACACGTCGTGGTCTGTGAACATCAAGGAACGCCTGGATTTTTCCTGTGCGATTTTCGATGAGCGCGGCGATCTGGTGGCCAACGCGCCGCATGTGCCGGTGCATCTGGGGTCGATGTCGGACAGCGTAAAAACCGTGATGCAGCAAAACGCGGGCGATATTGCCGAGGGTGACGCCTTTATGCTGAATTCACCCTATAATGGCGGCACCCATTTGCCCGATGTCACCGTGGTGACGCCGGTGTTTGTGGACGGTGCGGTGGTGTTCTGGCTCGGGTCGCGCGGGCATCACGCTGACATTGGCGGGCGCACACCGGGGTCGGCCCCGCCGGACAGTCAGCATATTGATGACGAAGGTGTGCTGATCGACAACGTGCGGCTGGTCAAACGTGGCGTGTTGCAGGAACAGCAGGCCGAAGCGGTGCTGGCGTCGGGCAAATACCCGTGTCGCAACATCGCGCAAAATATGGCTGATCTAAAGGCACAAGTGGCGGCCAATGTGACGGGGCAACAAGCGTTGCTGGGGGTGGTCGAGCAATTCAGCCTGCCGGTGGTGCTGGCTTATATGGGCCATGTGCAGGACAACGCCGAGGAAAGCGTGCGCCAAGTGATCGGACGGCTTTCGGATGGGGAATTCACCTATCCGATGGATAGCGGTGCGGTGATCAAGGTGCGGGTGACGGTGGACGCTGCGGCACGCGAGGCGGTGATAGATTTTACCGGTACAGCACCGCAGGACAAGGGCAATTATAACGCGCCGTTTGCGGTGTGCTCGGCCGTGGTTCTATACGTGTTTCGCACCATGGTAGGGGCGGATATTCCTCTGAACCAAGGCTGTTTGAAGCCGCTGAAAATCATCGCACCCGTGGGCACCATGTTGAACCCCGAATATCCGGCGGCGGTGATTGCGGGCAACACCGAGGTTAGTCAAGCGACGTGCAATGCGTTGTATGGCGCGCTGGGCGTGATCGCCTGTTCGCAAGCGACGATGAACAATTTCATCTGGGGCAACGAGGTGTTTCAGAACTACGAAACCATTGCTGGTGGCACCGGTGCGGGGCCGGGGTTTAATGGTTGTGATGCGGTGCAG
>Ga0190303_1000356_pt1 | contig 18948 bp, 17 predicted proteins | sample 48700701_MG_FD_161672 | JGI IMG/M metagenome (GOLD analysis project Ga0190303, IMG submission 161672) | Hydrothermal vent sediment bacterial communities from Southern Trench, Guaymas Basin, Mexico - 4870-07-0-1_MG | ecosystem: Environmental > Aquatic > Marine > Hydrothermal vents > Sediment ... | reverse complement strand
GTCCAGTAAGCCACCAATCTGGCATCCCCATTTGCCGTACCATGTAGCTCATCAATACGTATATCGATACGTCGTTTCCAGTCGGTTTCTCCACCACGTTGAGCACGTATTATTTGCCCAGCCTCTACCGAGATTTCTCGGGCCAAAAACGTACGCAGACTTTCTCTTAACGGTTCTGCCCATTGATGGTCCCGGGCCGCACGTACTTCTCCGCTACTGGTTTCAAGTACCAGACCTAAGCCGTCGATGTAAGGCGCGACCGTCACCCCGCCGATGCCAACCACACCGCCAGCTCTCTCTACTACTGCATATTGACTGGATGTATTGCTGCGTAGCAAGTACTGTTGGCGGGCAGGTATAGTGCTAGTACAAGCTGTGGCCAGCAATATAGCGGTAAACGCTAGGTACTTCATCTGGAGCGTGCCTCCGGTATTAGGTCTGGTTCAGGTGTGGCGGGGAAAAGTAGTGCGTTGGGTTTAATTGATAGCTTCCGAAGTAGTGCATCCAAGCTTTCCAGGGTAGCATTCAATGAACTCACCGATGCACCAAGACTCTGGTACAGTTTAGATTCTGGAGCAAGCCCAGCCAAAGCATTACGCAGTTCTTTAAGCGTTGCAGCAAGTTCACTGGGTAGCGCTTTGGAGTCATTGCTGTCTAACAGGCTATTCACAGAACTCAGCGTGGAGGTCAATGACACGACAGTCTCATCGGCGTCGCTTAATGTTTTATTGGCCTGGGCCACTATTGCCTCCAGAGGCAATGCATTGAGGGTATCCAAGAAAGTCTGGATCTGGTTTTCCAGCCGATCTACACCGGTCTGCACAGTAGGGATGAGCGTGTACTTCCCAAACAGACCCAGTTCGGCAGGCTCTTCATCAGGGAAATAATCAACACTTATTAGCTGTTTACCAGTCAGCAAGCTGCCCGTTTTCAAGGTCGCTCGCAACCCATTGGCGATGCCTTTTTCGACAACTTTTTGAAGAGAGGCGACAGAATCAAGGTTGTCGGGCAAAGCCATACGCCCCGGCTCTATATAAATCAATACAGGTATAGCGCTACCCGCACCCGTCATACCCTGCTCTATCAGCTCCTTTATAAGAATACGCTCTACACGCCCAATTTTTATACCACGATATTCAACCGGCGCACCTGGCGTCAGGCCGCGAATCGACTGCCGAAACGACACGACATAATGTACTCCATAATGATAGGGGTTTTTAAGAATGCTATCGTAGGATTCGTAGAGCTGGTATTCCTTGCCGTTCACCACCGGCTTGCCTGCTAGCAATCCGGGCAATGTAGAAAACGTCACACCACCCAGGAGCACGGTATCCAAGGATCCTGTGTTGATTTCAAGGCCCTCAGCTGAGGCCTTCATGGATATCCCACTAGTATCCCAAAAACGCGTAGCGCTATTAACTAGCTCATGATAGGGGGCATCTATGAAAATATCGTAGCGTGCCTGGCGCTTACCCGTATCGAAGGCCAAAGATTCAACACGGCCTACTTTATAACCCCGGAAGAGTACGGCATCGCCAGTAGTTATCGAACCAGCCCGGTGACTAAACAGGCTCAAGCGCAGCCCTGGGGCATCTAGCGGCGTAAGGGGCGGCTCTTCGAGCCCGATAAAGGCCCGCGCTCCCCCAAGCCCAGTCCCAGGAGCCATTTCGATATAACTGCCACCCAGGATCGTACCGAGGCCAGATATACCACTAACGCCCACACGAGCGCGTACAACCCAGAAGCGGGTATCTGCTCGCAACAGGGATTGCGCTTCTCGTTCCAGTTTTATTGTCGTAGTGACGCCAGACATATCCTCTTTTAGTACGACATTATCAACCAGGCCAACCTCAACATTGAGAAGCCTCACTTTGGTTTTACCTTTTTCGAGCCCTTCCGCCGTGGCAAATTCAAGAGTTATGGTTGGTCCTTCGGTCAAATAGGTGTTGATAACCATCGACAAGCCGATTACTAACGCCACCAGCGGCACAATCCAAATAGCGGAAAAACGTCTGCCGCTGCTTATTGATGGTTTCAACTCAGGCATCATCGTCTTCCATTTGGTCCCACATAATTCTTGGGTCGAAGCTTTCTGCCGCCAACATAGATACTATAACGACGGCAGCAAAGGCAATGGTTGCGGCGCCGGGACGGATCACCAGCAAATCACTCAGGTGTATTAACGCCACCAGTATCGCCACGACGAATACATCAATCATCGACCACTTGCCGATAAATTCAGCTGCCCTATATACCAACGTTCGCTGCCGAACCGTACTGGGAAGACCTCGGTGAACACTCCAACACAGATAGAACAAAACCAACAGCTTACTTAGAGGGATCATCATACTGGCTATGAAAATGACTGCGGCAATAGGTAGGGAGCCCAATTCGATTAACAACACCACTCCTCCCAAGATGGTACTTTCTATTGAATTATCCAGCTGATCGGTAATCATAATCGGCAGTATATTTGCGGGGATGTACAGGATAGAGGCCGTCACTAACAAAGCCAGGGTGCGCTGCAAACTATCCGGTTTACGCAAGTGTGCTCTCGCACCGCAGCGTGGACAATGATGTAATTCACTGCTCAGAAGCTTAAGGCACAGGTGACAGGAAGAAAGACCCCGTGAGGCCGCAGTTATTGGCGCTTTACTCATGATTTATTCAAGGCCTCAATACGACGCCAACATTGGGCGCGGTCTAGTGCAGATGTAGCCAGAATAAACAGAACACTGAACACCGCGTACGCCCAAAAAGACACGCCCATAACCACAGTAGCCATCTTAGCAATCTTCACCAAACTCACTAATACTCCGATAAAAAATACTTCTACCATGCTCCAGCTTTGCAATAGAAATATCAGCCGGCCAGTAGGCTGCAACCATTTGTTGTGACGCTCCAATTTCAGTGCCCCAGTAAGGGCGAGGATCAAAATCAGGATAAAGGCAGGAATAACAATAATGAAAGCAGCCACAAGAAAGGCCAGGCCTGGCATATCATAGCCCCACAATTTAAGCGCAGTCTCTGGCAAGGTCATCACACTCTCCAGCCCACTAGATTTAAAGGCCATAAAGGGAAAACTACAAGCCATCACCAGGAAAATAAGGGCCGCACTCGTAAAAGCCAGCACATGATTCAGTTCGTCAGCACGATAGATCGTTAGAAAATGTCGGCAACGGGTACAGCGCGCCACCTCGCCATCCTGCAACACCGAAATATCAAATACCAGATCACAGGATGGGCAGGCTAGACAATCCGATGTCTGATTAGATTTGTCTGCAGTTATTGTGTCCAATCAAAGCCTCCTTACACACTGGGCTCCCTGAAAAGAACCCCATACCTTGGACAGTAATCCCCCTTTTCTGCTGGTTATCTATTAAAGACTATAGGCGGCAGATTAAGCATAAAATATTATGCTTAATCCTACCCTTTTTTGTGCAACGACACGATCTTTATTATAGAGTGTCTAGGGGGCGTTCTCAATTAATTTGTAATTTTATACAGTTTTGATTTAGCATTCAGGTTTTCGTTATAACAACCAAAGAATTGAAATGACCAGAATGTCTCTTCGTGATGATCAATGGGAAAGAATCCAACACCTGCTGCCCGGGAAATCAACAGATTGTGGTGTCACTGCTAAAGATAACCGCATTTTTCTAGAAGCCGTGCTTTGGGTTGCGCGTACAGGCGCGCCTTGGCGGGATCTTCCTGAGATATTTGGTCATTGGCATCGCGTTTATGTCCGTTATGATCGCTGGTCAAAAAAAGGACATTGGGCAGCAATTTTTGAGGCACTCGCTGCCGATAAAGATCTGGAGTATTTGATGGTAGACGGCAGCATTACCAGGGTTCATCAGCACGGCGCGCCGAAAAAAACGAACAAGAAAAGCAATCTGTCGGCAAATCTCGCGGAGGATTGAGCACCAAAATTCATGCCGCTGTTGATGCTTTGGGTAACCCCGTAAGATTGCTGCTCACGGCAGGCCAAGCCTCTGAATACGGACAAGCTAATGCCTTAATAGAAGGCTTTAACGCAGGTTTTGTTTTAGCTGACAAAGGCTATGATGCCAACAGTTTTGTCGAAAAGATTGAAGCGATAGGTGCTGTCCCGGTTATTCCGCCACGACGTAACCGGAGGGAGGCGAGGGAATATGACAAGCATCTCTACAAGGAAAGAAACCTCGTGGAGCGCTTATTCCAAAAACTGAAACATTTCAGGCGAATCGCCACAAGATATGAGCGATTGGCAAAAAATTATTTGTCGATGCTTCACTTGGCATCAGCATTGATTTGGCTTAATTGAGAACGCCCCCTAGCAGGCTAACATTTACCTCACCACCAACCGCCATCAAACCACCGCCCACTAACGCCCCGATAAGACCGTGGGTAGTGGAGACAGGAAAGCCCTTTACCGCCGCCAAAAGCACAGTTGCACCAGCGCCCAGCGCCACTGCCATTAAAAACTCCGGGGAGCCCGCTACACTATCGGGCACCAACCCTTTTCCAGAGAAGTTATGAACCAGGGTATCAGCGAGAAAGATCGAACACACAGAACCTGCAAAGGTGGCTGTTGTTGCCCATACTATCGCCTGATGGTAGTTGGTGGTCCCACTACCAAAGAGGGTGGCCACCCCTTTAAAGTTATCGTTGGCTCCATTGGCATAGGCAAGAAAACAGGTGGCGAAAAAAAGCACAACTATCGTCATAGTAGATAAACTCCTCTGCGAACACTGCTTGCGAGGCCTTTGCATGAGAGATGATTTTGGTTCCAGGCAAGGCAAAAATGCGCGCAAAGAGGGAGTTTACAGTTGTTTAGTAACTGCTTGCAGGCACTTATGCTTTAGTAAAATGACCGATTGAGCGCATTTTTAACAAAGCATTGGAGCAAAATGGCTCTCGTGCAAAGGTCTCTTAACAAGATCCAAACAATAATAGTGCATCGAAAAAAGGGGGCAATAAACCCGGCATCATAATACTGATACCACTTCATCAATATAAAACTCACTATAGATCAATAAGTTGAACCTATTTTAGCATTTAGCTTATTCTCTTTTATTGTAAAACTGAAATTGGCTAACCTCCCTCTCTTTGATAAAAATTTCCTGATTTTTTAGACCACCACAGACCATTGAACCGAACAGCCACTGGGGATATTCGTTGTTTTTTCATTGCATTATTTGTGCTTTCTATATAATCTTGCTATATACTCCCGCGTCTTAACGAACGTTAGGTAAGGGTTTATGGTGCCAATGACAAATACTGAACAACGCGATACCCGCACATTCATTTTGGAACAAGCAATTTCACTGTTTGCAGCACAGGGGTATAGCGGGGCATCCATGCGCGACCTATCCAAGGCCGTAGGGCTGAGTGCAGCTGCTATTTATCACCACTTTCCCGATAAAAAAACACTCTACCTGGAAGCGATGACACACGCCTTTGCCGACAAAGCGACTGGCATGATCAGTATGCTGGAGGTTAATGATCCACCACTGGAGCGTTTGAAAAATTTCATTGAAGGTTTAACCCGTTTAATAGATTCTGATCCGAACTTTAGAGCATTAGTACTGCGAGAACTGCTTGATAATGAGGAGGATCGGCTAAAACTGGTGGCAGAGCAGGTGTTTTTGGGGCCATTCCAGGCGGTCAAAGCCCTGACAGAAGATTTCTTCCCCGGTTCTGACCCACATATGCTGGTCATATCCATGATCGGACTAGTACTATTTCATTTCGAAAGCGCGGCAATGCGTACCTTTCTGCCGGGTTGGAGCCCTGAGCAGAGTGACCCGAAAACTATCGCCCAACATCTCGTGCAACTGTTGACCAAAAGTTTGGATTTCGATCAAAATAATTTACCCAAAGATATGCAGGTGGCTAGATGATGAGGACCGTTAAACCGTTACTTTTAGTCTCTATCCTGACGGGGTTATGTTTTATTGTGGCTGGCTGTGATGATAAAACAGCGACAGAGGCCGCCAAAATCAGCTATCAAACCTGGCCGCTACCCGTGGCCGAGGTGATAACCGAAACATTACCACAAAACTACACTACCACAGGTTCTGTTGTTTCTGATCAACGCATTAAGGTAGCCTCTAGAACAACAGGATTTATCCGGGAGATCCTTGTGCGCGAAGGGGAGCTCATCACCAAAGGGGAACCGCTGGTTCTTTTGGATGATGCAGATATAGAGGGCGCGATTGAACAGGCTCAAGCCGCAGTGAATAGATCATCCGCAACACTGAAAGATGCCCAAACCGACCTGGACCGTTTTGAAGAATTATTCAAACTAGGCAGCATCTCCGGAGAAAAACTACGTAAAACCAGGCTACAGCGAGATGTCGCTAAAGACACCCTGGAAGAGACCGAAGCTGCACTAAAAACCTCTTTGGCACAACGCCAGTATATTCGCATCACAAGCCCTATCAGCGGGGTAGTGGTTGTACGCCACCGACGTGATGGTGATCTGGCATCTCCTGGTGTCCCTATTTTGACCGTTGAATCAAATAGCGGTTTTTTGTTTGAAACCTATGTCTCAGAAAATCGGCTTAAAAAGATCAAACAACACGATAGCGTTCAAGTGAACATCGATGCACTGGACAACCCACTGACCGGTATCGTTGCCCGTATAGTACCGTCAGCTGACCCGTTAACCCGGAAATTTCTGGTCAAGGTCACGCTACCCGAACAACCGGGGCTACTACCCGGCATGTTTGGCCGCAGCCATTTTCAAATAGGCATCGAGCCAGCAATAGTCATCTCCCATGATGCCTTGATTCAGCGGGGTGGACTGCAAGGCGTTTTCGTTGTTAACAACCAGAATCATGCCTATTTTCGTTGGCTGCGCATAGGAAAACAGATCGGAGATCGTGTAGAGATACTGGCTGGTTTACACGACGGTGAACGCGTTGTGAGCACCCCCAATCCACGCCTGCACGAAGGTGACCTTATTGTTGTCCCAGAGGGCGCAACGAATGAGTGAGCAAAAACTGAATTCGGCGGGGCAGTTGGCGCAGATATTTGTCACTTCAAAACTCACAATTTTGTTTATGCTGGCCTGCATGTTGTTAGGAATATTGGCGGTCTTTTTAACCCCCAGAGAGGAAAACCCCCAAATAAATGTACCGGGCGCCCAGATTATTGCCCGCTTACCCGGCGCTACCGCAGAAGAGGTTGAACAGCTGGTCGTTAACCCACTGGAAGCCATTATTCGCGAAATATCCGGTGTGGATCATACCTACGCAATCGCCATGAACTCTGTTGCGATTATTACAGTACAATTTGAAGTAGGTGAAGACAAAGAACAGTCGCTGGTTAAACTCTATGACCGAGTTCTGGGAAAACGCGATCAACTCCCCCCTGATACGGCAGCTCCCCTGATATCCAGCATCGATGTGGATGATGTACCTATTGTAACGGTTACGCTGGCCTCTGAAATCTATAACGACTATGCGCTGAAACGGTTAGCGGATCGCTTGACAGAGCGGCTGCGAAGTCTGGAGACTATCTCTGTTGCTTCTGTCCATGGTGGACGAGACCGCGAAATACGCATTGAACTCGACCCAGAACGCCTACTCGCCTTCAATATCACACTAGACCAGATACAAACCATCCTTAAAGCGGGCAACCTGTCTGCCCCGATGGGTATTCAAGTCAGTCAGGGTAGCAACAGTAGCATCCACCTGGAGGAGTTTTTGACCTCTGCTCAAGAGGTCGGGCAGCTCATCGTTGGTGTTTATGATGGGCGGCCCATCTACCTGAAGGATATAGCCGACATCATCGATGGCCCACCCCTGGAGCGTAATACGCTTTCTCGCTTTGCCTACGGGCCCGCCGACCCTCAGTTCGGCTCAACGCAAGAACCGGAAATACCCGCTGTTACCATTGCTGTAGCTAAAAAACCCGGAACCAATGCGGTATTAGTCGCCGACGAGGTGCTGGGCAGAATCGAACGGATGCGCAAGATGATCGTGCCTGATGGTATTGAGATGGTCGTCACCCGCAATGATGGCCTAAAGGCTAACACGGCAGTCAATACCCTCATCGAACACATCGGTATTGCCGTATTCTCAGTATTTGTGATAGTCGTGGTATTTCTTGGTTTTAAAGAAGCGATGATTGTAGGTATTACCGTACCCCTGATTTTAGCGTTGACCCTGGGTACTGATTACCTGTTTGGTCCCACCATCAACCGCGTCACACTCTTTGCCCTGATCCTGTCACTGGGGCTACTGGTTGATGCAGCCATCGTGGTGGTCGAGAATATTCACCGCCACTATAGCCAGCTGGGAACGAAAAGTAAGCGCGAAGCCACTATTCTAGCAACCAATGAGATCGGCAACCCAACCAACCTTGCCACCTTTGCTATCATGCTGGTATTTATCTCTTTGCTCGTAATCTCTGGCATGTCCGGTCAATATTTCTATCCGCTTGCATTTAATGTCCCCATCGCTATGTTTGCCTCTCTGTTAGTGGCCTATGTTGTAGCGCCCTGGGCAGCCAATCGCTGGTTAAAACTAGAGGATGGGCGCGACCTTGATAAACACGATAGCCAGAGCCGATTACGCCAACTCTATTATCTGATCATCACCCCGCTACTTAACCGGCGCTGGGTGCGTTACACGACCATGCTATTGATATTAGCAGCGATCGGCCTCTCTCTGCTGCAACCGGCCTGGCAATTTTTGCGCCCCCAGGGCATCAATGGCCCACTGTCTCCTGGTGGGGTCGCCCTTGCATTTCTACCCAAAGATAATAAAAACACCTTCAATGTCACCATCGATATGCCTGAGTTCACACCGGTGGAAGTGACTGACCAGGTGGCTCGTCAGGTTGGCCGCCAGCTACGAAAAAGCCCACACATCACTAATTATCAAACCTGGATCGGCCAGGCTGGGATTATCGACTTCAATGGGTTGCTCAGAGGATCTGGTAACAAGCAGGGATCCTATGTTGCTGAAATTCGCGTCAACCTAACCGACAAAAACCAGCGTGACACCAGCTCTATTGAGATAACTCGCAATTTGCGCATCAAGATGCTGGAGATTCAAAAGCAGTACCCCGGTAGCGTAATTAAACTGGTAGAAGACCTACCTGGGCCGCCCCTGCGCGCTAATGTGGTTGCTGAACTCTATGGAAAGGACCTAAAAAAACTTCGTGAGATCTCTGGCCTGGTGAGTAATGCTTTTAATGAAACCTACGATATGATTGAGGTACAAGATAGCGAAGTAGCCGATGTGCGCCAGTATAAAATTGTAGTAGATAAGGAGAAAGCAGCGCTCTCCGGCATCACTTCTGCTCAGGTTGCCCTGGCGATTCGCCGCATGGTCGATGGCGAGATGATGGGGCGGGCACACATCCCAGGTGAAAAACACGCTGTACCCATTCGCCTGCACATCCCCCGCCGTCATCAGATCGACCCGCTATTACCTTCGCGTATTTTCGTCACTAACAACCAGGGAGACAGAATTCCACTGTCAGAGTTAACACATGTGATTACCGGCTGGCAGGACAGGCCGATCACCCACAAAGACTATGAACGTGTCACCTACGTGGGAGGTGAGTTGGCTCAAAATCCTCCATTTATTGCCGTATTCGACCTGGACAGCCGTCTGGACGGCATGGATATTGGCAATGGTGAACGGTTGACAACGGGCAATCTTCGCTTGCAACCGATCGTTCCGGATACCATTGACGGCTATCAGCTGTTGTGGGATGGCGAAATGCGCCTCACCCTCGATATATTCCGTGATATGACCAGGGCTCTGGGGATTGCACTGATCTTTATCTACCTCTTGCTGGTCGGTTATTACAGCTCCTTTACGATCCCGCTGATCGCTATGTCAGCCATCCCCTTAGGGCTGATAGGGGTGTTTCCTGGTCACTGGTTGATGAATCAACCCTTCACCGCCACTTCGATGATAGGCATCGTTGCATTGGCCGGCGTAGTGGTGCGTAACTCACTATTGATCATCGATTTTGTACAGGATTATATGAAAACAGGCATGCCACTACGAGAGGCTGTTAGTGAGGCCGGCGCAGTGCGCATGCGCCCCATCCTGTTAACAGCCCTGGCCATTGTTCTGGGTTCTGCTGTAATGCTTACAGACGCCGTGTTTGGTGGGCTGGCAATATCCCTGATATTTGGCACCCTGGTCTCAACAGTTCTTACATTAGTCCTGGTACCGGTGCTTTACTATTCGGTGATGCGCCGCCGATTGCCAGCAGATAACAAGCAAAGTGAGAATCCAGTGCCAAAGTAAAGGTGATAACAAGTATTGCCCCTCCCCCGGGATAGGGCAATATCATGCCATTGGCTATCTCAGTAAAGCTTTAGGTTAAATTCCTTAGCCGCCATTACACCACCCGCCGCGCACGAAACCCCGCGATATCCTCTACACTGTAGCCCAGTGACTGAAGAATACGGTCTGTGTGCTCACCCAGGGTTGGCGGCGCAGTCTTGATTTCACCGGGAGTTCGCGACAGTTTGACCGGCGTTTCCACAAAGGGTACAGGTTTATCGACATTACCGACCTTCAAATATTTAAACAGCTCAGCTTCCTTCATATGTGGATGATCCAGACACTGCTGAGGCGTCAGAATCTCTCCAGCGGGTATTCCAGTTTTCTCCAGCGTATCCATCACCTCTTGCAAGGTTTTATCTGCACACCAACGGGCCATACGCTCACTAAGAACCTTGCCATTATCGCCCCTGGATTTGTCATCTTTAAAACGAGGGTCATCTAACCAGTGTGGCTCACCCATCAAATCCACCCAGCGTTTAAACAGAGGATTACCCAGGTTCTGTATCTGTACCCAACAACCATCCAGTGTTTTGAAGGCATCAGCCGGAGCGCCACTTTGCCCCCGGTTGCCAGTTCCAACCCGATTTAGCTGCAGCGCTGCCTGCTCCATCAAGGTCGTGTTGGTAATATTAAGTGCTGTTGTCACCAATGAGCTTTCCACAATTTGCCCATGGCCACTGTCGCGCCGTTCATAAAGCGCCATCATAGTTCCCAGCGCACCTAAAATACCCGCGGTCACATCAACAAACGGCCCATAGGATTTCATCGGCTCATCCGGATATCCCGACATATGCATGTTGCCTGACATGGCCTGGCCAATACCATCAAAACCCAGCTTATTGGCATAGGAGCCTTTCGAACCAAATGCTGAGCAGGTGGTAAGAATAATATCCTCTTTGATCTTGACCAGGCTTTCATAATCCAGCTGCATCGCCTTGAGCGCCTCATAAGGCACGTTGACCACCACAACATCCGCTGTTTTTATCAGGCGTTGCGCGATCTCTCTACCCTCTGGCTTATTCGGATTCAGCGTCAACCCAAGTTTATTGCGCCCATTTTGTATAAAATTTGCCCCGTCCCCAAACTCTGACAGTGGCGTTAAAAAACGATCTTCACTGCCATCGACCTTTTCAATACGGATCACCTCAGCACCGAAATCACCCAACAAAGAGGCACATTGAGGCCCTGCAACATAGCGACCAAAGTCCAGCACACGAATACCTTCCAATACTCCTGACATCTATAAATTCTCTTGGGTTATAAAATTAATTTTGCTCGCCAACGATTAGCTTACCGTTAAGCGAATTGTTTTACCTACAGCTCCCTCACCCCCTTAGAGTGAAACAAAAGAGTCTTCTTCTCTTATCTGTTTAATAGAGCTATTGATCGCTGAAGTCGATTAACCAAAGATTTTGGTAGTTAATAATTTTACAGTTAGCGAGATTCTAATCTAATTCGGAGTACTGTGAATACAGTTTTTATCACTTCATCACGAGAGGGGAATCACGCAGCATGGGAACAAAATAGTTCCTGTGCAAAACACTTGGGCTAAAATTCAAATTCAAGCAGCATGCGCACCGATCTGTTTGGACTGGATGAGTCCAACCCAAACAAAACACCCGTTTCCCAGTTCAGCGTCTTTCTGATACCCAGGTTAATCTGCCCTAGCATTACTGGCCCTAATGCATGAGTATTTTCCCCAAAATAGACCTCAATTGCCGGTTCAAACTGGCGTGAATAACGATAGCGAACCTGAACTGCCGTACTACTTTCCAGCTCATCATTGATGTCATCCCCCCACTCATAGATGAAAAGCAGATTGCCTGTCACACTCCAGTCGGAAAACTCTTTTTCAATCAAAACTCCCGATCCAAATTCCCAAACATCCTCCCCACGCTCACGCTCAAGCTCGAACAGAACACCCCAGTCAGCCCAATACTCGCCCTGCTCCGTTAATTGCCAGAGAGCTTCAACTTCATAGGCTTCAACTTCAAAGTTGCTACCTGATGATTTCTCCCCGATCAGATAAACCTCACCCATCCAGCGCTCTCCGATGGCTCGGCCATAGGCAAACCGGTAGATCTGTTTGTCATCATCAGCACCAGGTTGGTTATCCTGTATGACCGAGCGCCATTCCAGTTCCTGGGCAAGTGGCTCAACATAGGGATGGTATATTTTGTCAACCACCAGACCATCCGCCCATGCAGTCACTGCTATTAACGACATCACTAACAGAACAAGCCCCTGCACAAGCCGGAAAAACGTGGTTAATATGCTCTGCATTTTTTCAATCTCTGCATTATTCTCAACCCATGTGTCTATCTGCTATTTCATTAGGAGGCTGATTGACCGACCCCAGAACATGGCAGCAACAACCAGTGCAAACCCACCCAGATAACAGCTCACCTGCACCGCTGACGGCGTTGCTTCATAACCCACTAGAGCGTAAGCAATATGGCCAACGATGGACCTTTCAGACAGCAGGAATGAACTGTCCCATAGTGCCTGACCCGAAGGTAACCAATCTGCCTGCATCAGTCCACGCGATGCCTGGGAAAGCATATTGGCCCCCAGCAGTGCCAACAGGATAAGACAGCTGTTTTGTCGCCATCGTGGGGCAAGGTGAACTAATAGGTAAAACAACAGCGCACCAACACTCAAACCAATTCCAGCACCAATGCCAGACCCCACTAGAGCTGGAAAAAGCAGCTCGCGGTTCTTTATAAATCCAGACAGATAAATAATAATTTCCGACCCTTCACGAACCACTGCGAATGCAACTATTAACGCCATGCAGAGAGCGATCAAGAGACCCGACAACCTAATGCGTTCACGAGCAACAAACAACGCAGTAAAACAGAGCACCAGCAGGTAAATAGCACACTGCAGGCTGGCGTTAACAATTTCTTGCCCTACATAATCAAACCACTCTGATACCCGATCAAGCTCCAGACTATACCAAAGCGCGCCCAGAAAACCCAGACACAGCGCAGGATAGAGCCAACGCCTTGAGATAAGGCAAATTCTGGAAAAAACCATTAACACGCTAATGAATAGTGATGCCTCCAGAATTTCCTGGGAGATCAATACCACCGAGGTAAATAGCATCAGTTAGCAACCCCTCATTTTACAATCACCTTTCCCTGCGCCGTTTTCGGGAAAAATTCACCAAAAAAAGGGTATTCTCCGGGCTTTAGCGGGCCAATAAATACAACCGCCTTGCGCCCTCCAGAGATTACTTTCTCCCGGTTCATCTCATAACTTTCAAACTCCTCTGCGGTAGGGTCACGGTTAGTGATTAATAGCTTGACCTTGGTATTCGCCGGCACCTCTATTTGCTCTGGATAAAACAGGTGATCTTTTATCTCAATTTCAATCACGGGCACCCCAGCCCTGGCTGTCATCGCATAGACCAGGAAAACCAGGGTACTCACGCAGTTTTTGATCACCCAGATGTCTTTTTTCATAAATCAACCTGATACTGTTTCATCCTAGAATCCTCTAGTTGGACAGGATAGAGTGTGCGTTTGCGGGGGTGCAGAGCAAGGCGCAATCGCGGAATAGTTGTTCTATTCCAAGGAGTTGCAACGCTGCATTGTGCCGCCACAAGCGTACAATCTGCCCTGTAGCGTGACTCACCCAGCGGATGAAGAGACAGATCGAAACTAGTTACATTCATATCAACAAGTTACTATTAGAATGGAGCGGTCAACTGAGGAATCTAGGTTCATGGGTTACTCCCCCCGTTGTCGCAGTAAAAATAACTCTGAATGCGGTGCCAGTTTTAAATCGGGAGTTTTCCACACTAATTTCAGCCTCATGAGCATCAACAATATTTCTGATAATGGCCAGGCCGAGACCGCAGCCAGGCTGCCGTGATGCGTGCCGGTCCCCACCCACACGGTAAAAACGCTCAAAAATACGTTGTTGCTCATCCTCTAAAATACCGGGCCCTGAGTCCTCAACCAGTAATTGTACCCGATCCTTCTCCAGCATAAACACATCCACCAATACCGCCCCTCCTGCGGGAGTATATTTGCAAGCATTGCTCAGCAGATTGCTTAGCAGTGTTTCCAATGCAAAGCGGTTACCTTTAACGAGCATGGCTCTGCCCGTGAGCTCAATCTGCTGCTGTTTTTCTTCGAACCAGTTATAATGCATGGCGATAACATCCTGCGCCAGAGAATATAGATCGACCTCAGTAAAATTGGTAGCCAACTGCTCAGGAGTATTACGGTACAATGCCAGCATCTGCTCTACCAGGTGATTCATTCTATCCGCTGATGTGCGCAGGTTCCTCACCTCCTCAGATCGTTCCGGCAGTTCATTTTCAAGGTTATACAGCTGCACCATAAGTGCACTAATAGGGGTCCGCAATTCGTGGGCGGCATCGGAGGCAAAACGTTTTTCCCGCAGGAAAGACTCCTCCAGCCGCGTCAGCATGCTGTTAACCGAGCTCACTACCTGTTCCAGCTCTGCCGGACTCGCAGATAGAACGATCGGGCTGAGGTCCTGGGGTTGTTTATCTCGCAGAGATACCGCCAATTCTCGCAACTGCTTTAAACCCTGCCTCACAATCAGCCAGATCAATATAGCGGCGACCGGTAGGCTCAACACAATAGGCACTAATGCCTCTACAATCACTTTTTCAGCCATTGCAAAGCTCTGGTCTGCTCGTATCGCTACAATAACAATATCTTCATCAGCGCCGTGTGGATAAACAAAGGTACGCCAACGATAACCTCCAAAATTTGAATAATCGAACCCTGGCTGAAGCTCAACCATTGCCGCTTCCGGTGCATTTTTGGTCTTGAGCAGTAACCGCCCCTGATTCCATAACTGATAGGCAATACGAGGCGGCGAGTTTATTGAGACAGGGTCACCCCCCAGGCTTGCAGTCAGTTGAGCCACCTGTTCCAGCTGATCATCAAACAACCGTTCAGCTTCACTGACCCCAGACTGATACCCCTGCAGTGCCGCAATAAACCAGACCAGTGTAATGGTCGCAAGAATGGCTATTATTAGAAAACTGCGTATGGATTTCATGGCCCTGCCAGTCGGTAGCCAACACCCCGCACTGTTTTGATAAGATCGGGGCCCAGCTTTTTCCGTAAATTATGGATATGTACCTCCAGTGCATTACTGCCCACACCTTCATCCCAACTGTACAGGCCTGACTCAAGACGGCTTCTTGTCATCACCCTGCCCGCGTTTTCGACCAATATTTTGAGCAGCATGTACTCACGACGTGAAAGTACCAGTGATTCCCCATTGAGTGTTACCTGGCAGCTCAGACTGTCAAAAGAGAGGGGCCCTACCTTGATCAAGGTAGAGTGGCCGGGGCTAAGCCTTCGTTCCATCACCCTGAGCCTGGCCAGTAATTCTGATATATTAAAGGGTTTAGCCAGGTAGTCATCGGCACCTGCATCAAGACCCTGCACTTTTTCTTCAACGCTGATACGGGCGGTCAGCAACAGCACAGGCAACTCAGGGTTTGTCTGACGCAGCTTTTTGAGCACCTCAATACCATCCATGTCTGGCAAGCCCAGATCCAGTATCAGAATATCCGGTGGATCCACCTTAATGGTATCCAGTGCATGCTGGCCCAGCCCAACCTGGTTCACCACATAGTCTTTATCGCGCAGTGCCTGAGTTACACCTGCGGCCAATGGCAGGTCATCTTCTACGAGCAGTACATTCACATTGATACCCCTTTAACCCTGATCGATCAGTTGAGCGAAAAAAAGAGGTGCAAAATATTAGCCTCATAGGGTAGCCAGGCAACCGCTAACACACCAAAGACATACACCGGGCCAGTTCCGTCTGTTAATATACTCTGATTTTATAAACTGCATCTGATTATTGGAAGGAATTGCTTTGATGAGCAAATACTGGAGTGGCATCGTATCCAAACTCTCACCCTATAAGCCAGGCGAGCAACCCAGAGACCGCACCTATATCAAACTCAACACCAACGAGAATCCATATCCGCCTTCACCTTCAGTGTCTGACGCACTTAAAAGTGATAAGAACAAACCACTAAACCTGTACCCCGATCCAAGTTCAGATGCGCTAAAGAGAGTCCTGGCCAAATATTACCAATTAGCCACAGACTCTGTGTTTATTGGCAACGGGTCTGACGAGGTGTTAGCACACGCCTTTAATGCTTTTTTTAGTGATAAGGCGCCGCTACTATTCCCAGATATCAGCTACAGTTTTTATCCGGTTTACTGTCAGCTCTATGGCATAAAATATGAGACCATAGCGCTCGAGAATGATTTCACCATCAAGCTTGACCGGTATCAGCGGCATAATGGCGGAGTTATTTTCCCCAATCCCAATGCGCCTACCGGCAGCCTTGTAGCGCTGAACGATATTGAGCAACTACTTAAAAACAGTAGCGATTCAGTGGTGATTGTCGATGAGGCCTATATTGATTTTGGTGGCGTATCAGCCATCCCCTTGATTAAACGGTATCCCAACCTGCTGGTTATCCAGACACTTTCCAAGTCGAGAAGCCTGGCAGGCCTAAGGTTGGGCTACGCTCTAGGAGACCCTCAACTGATCGAAGGTCTGGAAAGGGTCAAAAACTCTTTTAACTCCTATCCTGTCAATACCATTTCAGAAGCGGCTGCCATCGCCGCTTTCGAAGATCAAGCCTATTTTGAGAAAACCACCGGCGCGGTGATCAGCACCCGAAACTGGACATGCGAACAACTGCAAAAACTGGACTTTAAAATCATCCCCTCACAAGCCAATTTTCTTTTCGTTACCCATCCACAACACCGGGCCGAAGCACTTTACCAAACGCTTAGAAAACAGGGCATATTGGTACGCCACTTCAACAGCGAACGCACCGCAAACTATCTGAGGATCTCGATCGGTACAGGTACACAGATGCAAACGCTGATCTCAAAACTGCGGCAAATTCTGGAGGAAACGGCCGTCTAACCTGGAATTTTCACCGAGCCCGGATGAGAGGCTATAGCAGGCATTGTATCGGAGGGGTTCAAGACCTGGTCAAACCGGTTCCCGAAGCGTCACAAACTCTTCGGCTGTTGTGGGATGAATGCCAATGGTCTGGTCAAAAACAGACTTTGTAGCACCTGCATTCATCGCTATAGCGATACCCTGAACAATCTCTCCCGCCTGGGCACCCACCATATGCACGCCCAATACCCGGTCTGTTACCCTGTCCACAACCATTTTCACAAAACACTTCTCATCACTATTGGTCAGGGTGTGTTTCAACGGCCGGAACATTGAACGGTAAATATCGATCTGCCCATATCGCTCTCTGGCCTGCTCCTCAGTAAGACCCACAGTTGCAATTTCTGGCTGACAAAAAACAGCTGACGGGATGTTCTCGTAATTGGGTAGAGTACTATCATTCTGATAGAGATGTCTGACCAGCGCCATCCCCTCAGCCAAAGCGACCGGGGTCAATTGAACCCCGCCAATCACATCCCCCAGCGCATAAATAGACGACACACTTGTCTGGAAAAACTCATCAACCTTGACCGCACCATCTTCGCGTAACGCCACGCCAAGCTCCTCAAGACCCAAACCTGCAATGTTAGGCTTGCGCCCTGTTGCATATAAAATAGTATCGGCAGTGAGCGTTTCTCCGTTATTAAGATGGGCCCGCAATCGGTTATCCTGCAGTTTTTCAACGCTTTTTATATCGGCATTAAAATTCAAACCAACACCCTTTTGCTGCATCTGATCGCGGACAAATTCACGGAGATCCTGATCAAACCCACGCAGAAAAAGATCACGTCGGTACAGCAGCTCTGTCTCAGCGCCCAGCCCATTAAATATGCCTGCAAACTCAAGCGCAATATAACCACCACCAACGACAATAACCCGCTGGGGGAAATCTTTAAGAAAAAAGACCTCATTGGAGCTGATAACATGCTCTGACCCCGGAAACTTCGGCACGAAGGGCCAGCCTCCAGTGGCAACCAGAACTCTTTCCGCGCTGTAGATTTGCCCGGCCACCTCAACTCGATTGGCATCCAGAAAACGGGCTCTACCGTTGATGAGGGTAGCTCCGGAACTGTTAAGCAGGTCTCGGTAAATACCGTTAAGGCGCTCTATTTCACTATTTTTACTGTCTCTGAGCGTTGGCCAGTCAAATTTTGGCGGTGTCGTTAACTGCCAGCCAAAAGCCGATGCGTGCTCAAACTCTTCTGCGTAATGAGATCCATAAACAAATAGTTTTTTTGGTACGCAACCCACATTAACGCAGGTACCCCCAAGATATCGATCCTCTGCAATTGCAACTCGAACTCCCAGCCCCGCAGCCATGCGAGCAGCTCTTACACCACCGGAACCTGCACCAATAACAAAAAGGTCATAATCGTACAAAGCAAATAATCTCCTTTTAACCCGAATGGTTTATAAAATATCCGGGTTAGTGTAACTAATCGTTACCCGCCAACCCTGACCAGCAACTCCAGTATATCTTCCTGGGTAAAGGGCCAGTTTAGTTGTTGCTGCACAGGCCCCTGTGTCACTAAAACGGGAATTAATGTTGCGTATTGCTCAAGCAACTGGTCATCAAGGCTAATATCAACCAGCTCCAACTCAGCTGACTGATGCTCTAGCACTCGGTAAACCAGTGAGGCGGCCTCATCACATC
>Ga0190303_1000355_pt1 | contig 18962 bp, 18 predicted proteins | sample 48700701_MG_FD_161672 | JGI IMG/M metagenome (GOLD analysis project Ga0190303, IMG submission 161672) | Hydrothermal vent sediment bacterial communities from Southern Trench, Guaymas Basin, Mexico - 4870-07-0-1_MG | ecosystem: Environmental > Aquatic > Marine > Hydrothermal vents > Sediment ... | reverse complement strand
GCCAGAATGACCTCATGCCCTTGTTTGGTCAGAATGGTCTTCGCGACGTGGGCAATCAATCGGCTGTCATCTACTATAAGTATCCTGGCCATGTAACCCCCACATTACCATATTTCGGATTATGACTGTTGAGTTAGCTCCGCATCATATGCTGATTGTAACGGATTATTGGATGATTATCCCCTGGAGTGACTTGCGGAAGTCCCGCAGTTTTCCCGGCTTTTGCAGTACGGGAAACCCTGGCTCCGGAGCGCAGCGGAGGAAAACAGGGAGGGTCCCATGCTGCAAAAGTCTCAGAAAACAAGGGACGAGAGCATTAGAGGGACAAGGGATGATTATCCGATAATCAAAGACTATATATCGAAGCGGAGCTAACTCAATAGTCATATTTCGGATTTGCGGCTCACTCCCTGGAGAAATCGCCATGCGGATTTTACTTATGCGCTCTCACTGCGCATCACTCTGGCTTCAGCCTTGAAAGAACAATATCCGGTATGTCATCCAGCGGGGCCACCATTTCTGCCGCGCCCCGTTTGATGGCAGCCGCAGGCATGCCAAACACCAGCGAGGTGGCTTCGTCCTGTGCAACTGTAAAGGCACCGGCCTGCCTCATGGCCAGCAAGCCGTCGGCCCCGTCGTTTCCCATCCCTGTCAGGAGGATGCCTATGGCATTGGAGGCCGCGGTCTTTGCAACCGAATTGAATAATACATCTACAGAAGGACGCTGGTGATTGACCTGTCGGCCGTTCTGCAGACGGACGTAATATCCCTTACGGTCCTCTGCCACCTGCAGGTGCCATCCGCCGGGCGCTATCAGCACCTTTCCTCTATCGAGACGGTCCCTGTCGTTGGCTTCCTTAATATCCATAGGAAACAGCGAGTCCATTCGCTGGGCAAAGCCACTTGTATAGCGAGCGGGCATGTGCTGGACTATGACGATTCCATTCACATCAGGAGGCATGGACCCAAGCAGTCTTTCTATGGCACAGGTGCCGCCCGTAGAGGCCCCGATGGCAATGATCTTATCCGAGCTTGCAATACTTGCCGCCGGAATACGTTTCCTGTGTTTGCCGAACAGGTCATAAGGCCTGATTCTGGTCCGTGCCGCCGTTTTTATCTTAGCGGTAATCTCATGCCTCAACTCCCAGAGACCGGTCCTGATGTTCTTTCTGGGTTTGGCAATGAAATCAACAGCTCCAATATTCAGGGCTTCCAGGGTACGCATGCTGTTATTCCGGGTATACGAGCTGATCATGATCACCGGGACGGGACGAAAGCGCATCAGATGCTTCAGAAAGGTGATTCCGTCCATTCGGGGCATCTCGACGTCCAGAGTGATCACATCAGGCCTTTTTTCTATGATCGTATCCTTGGCATCAAAGGCATCCGAGGCTGCTCCAAGCACCTCAATGTCAGTATCCGACGACAGCAGAGTCGTCAGCACCGACTGCACAACAGGTGAATCGTCAACAATGAGCACGCGGATCGGTTTCATTTAGAACAACACCACTCGCGACTTTGCCAGCCGTCTTTGAAAAATCCTTCTTTTATAAAAGTCTTCGTCTTGAAAGGAACGTTTGTCTTGTCTCATATCGAATCGTTTTAAGAGGACCCTGTGAGTGTCAGTAAAAAAGAATATCTTTCTGCCGGCACCGCCTCCCACATCGACCTTTACGGCAGGAATACCTTCCAGTTCGAGGAATTTTTTTGCAAAACGGACATTGGATTCGATGATATCGCCGTCATCCCTCCTGAATCTCAGTACATTGCCTCCCCCAAAGACCTTGGCCCGAAGCCCTTTTCTCCGTGCCCCAAGTTTAATAAGTTCCCCGATCAACAGCTCCATGGCAAACATACCATACCGGGCGACCTCGGAAGACAGGATTTCATCGGGACGGACCATTCCCGGAAGCAAAAAATGGTTCATCCCTGCCACTTTTATTTTTTCATCATAGATGCAGGTGGCAATACAGGATCCGACAATCGTGTGAAGTACCTCACCATTTTGAGTGGCAAAATACTCACCTGCTATAAGCGTTATAACTGGTTTTTTTAAGGTGTGGCTGTAAAACCGGTACAAAACTAACCTCTCTTTTGATAGGTGAAATAACCCACCGGGGCAAAACGGTCGTCGACACCGATCAGGGACTCGGAGGCTCCCAGACACAGGAATCCATCCTGCCCCAAGATACGGAAGAAATTATCTATAAGCCTTTTTTTGATTTCCATATCAAAATATATCATCACATTCCGGCAAAAAATAATGTCTACAGGGCTTCTGAATGGAAAGTCAAAATCGACAAAGTTGAGCCTGCGAAACAAGAGTTTTTTTCTTAAGGCTTCCCTGGCCAGGAAGAATCCGGAGTTCCCCCCGGTGCCTTTTGTGAAATATCTGTTGAGGTATTCTATTGGGACCTGTTGTTGCATACACTCTTCTGGATATATGCCCCTGTAAGCGATTTTGAGAGCGTCGGTATCAACATCGCTGGCCAGGATCTTGATGTCCCAGGCGCATTCCTCTTCAAATATTTCACTTACTGCCATGGCAATACTGTAAGCTTCCTGGCCCGTAGCGCATCCGGCGGACCATATGCGCAGCTTCCTGGTAGTGTTATTCCGGGTTGCCAGATGGGGCAATATGACGCTGGCCAAAAGCTCAAATTGTTTCGTGTGCCTGAAAAAGGCGGATTGGTCGACTGTAATCGTATTTATGAGTCGCCTTAATTCCCATCCGCCTTCTTTGTCATGGAGCAGGCAGCGATAATATTCACTATATGACTCTAACCCAAGGCTACTCATTCTGGAGGCCAGCTTTCGTTGCAAAGCCATCTTTTTTGTACGAGCAAAAGAGATGCCGACATGTTTCCTGATTAGATGCCTGAATAACTCAAATTCTTTTTCCGACAGGTGGCCCGTCATAAAAACACACCATACTGATGATCAGGCAGCATCCAGGATTTCGAGTTCTTCAGGACTCAAGAGTCTATCTATATCCAACAGGACTACAAGTTTATCTTCCTTTTTCCCGATCCCCTTCATATATTCGGTCTTCATGCCAGGAGGAAGATTGGAAGTGGCCTGAATTTCTTCCGGGAGGATTTCCACCACGTCCGTGATCTCATCTACAATAACCCCAATGACCCTTCCCGATATCTCCATTACAATGATTGTATGGAAATGGGTGTATGTGGTTTCCGGGAGATTAAACTTTTCCCTCAAATCAAATACGGGCAGGACAACACCCCTCAGATTAATGATCCCCTTGATGAACCCTCTCATGTTTGGAAGAGGCGTGATCTTTCTATAGCTGACGACCTCTTTTATCTTGAGGATCTCAATCCCATACGTCTGTTCATTTATTGAAAAGATGACATATTGCTGAACTTCAGACATTAAAATTCCTCAAACCCTTCATCCAGCTCTTTTTCTATCAGGTCTTCCCCCTTTTCCTCAATGGGATGCTGATTGGCCAGCTCTTCACGCAGGGGCTTTGTGGTAAACGGTTTACTTCCTCGCCTCTCCTTCTTTAAAATCGGTGTATTTCTTTTGAAACTGAAATCTTCGACCTCGATATCGCCCTGATCGCTCAATGTGAACTTATCGGTCATGCCCTGCAGCAGGGCGGCTTTTTCATTGAGCTGTTCTGCAGCGCTTGCCAATTCATCCACCAGTGTTGCATCATGCTCGATAACGTCACTCATCTCATTTATTCCCTGGCCGATTTGCTTAATTCCTTTTGAGCTTTCCTGCGTGGCCAAGGAGACCTCGCTGAGTGCATCGGATGCCTGTTTGATGGTCCGGATGATTTTCTTAAATCCGTTTTCCAGTTGGCCAACCCATTCTTTGCCCGTGTCAACCCTTTCCATAATATCGCGGACAAGGCTTTGAATATGCTTGGATGCGTCGGAGCTTCTTTTTGCAAGGTTTCGAATTTCGTCCGCAACTACAGCAAATCCCCTGCCGTACTCTCCGGCTCGTGCCGCTTCCACAGCGGCATTTATCGAAAGAAGGTTGGTCTGAAAGGTTATCTCGTTGATCAAATCCATCATTTCAACTATCTTGCGGCTACTTTCCGCCACGTCGTTCATGGCCTCGGTTGTCTTTTCGACTGTATTCCCGCCCTCCACGGCCACTGCCACTGCATCCTTTGAAAGCGCATCGGCCTGCTGTGTATTGGCGGTATTCTGGCTGATGCTGGATACAAGCTCTTCCAGGGTTGCGCTTGTCTCTTCCACGGTGCCGGCCTGCTGCTGGGTGCGCTGCGAAAGCTCCTGGTTTCCTTCAGATATCTGCCTGACACCCTTGATCACTGTGAGAGCCGCATTTTTCGTCTGCCCGATAAGCTCTTCCATGCGGTCAATAGTCTCGTTGGTCCTCTTAACCAGCCGGTCCATTGCATCATTTCCGCCGCCTATTTCGGCCCTTACCGTAAGGTCCCCTTCGGCAACCCTTCTCAAGATATCTGAAAGGTTTTCGACCCTGTTTTGCAACCTCTCCTTTTCTTCTTCTTCCCTGAGAAAAGAATCCTTGAGCACGGATTCTGCTTCGACCTCTTTGGAGATATCACGAATAATTTCGAACCCGCCCAGGATCTTGCCCGAAGAGTCTAATAGGGTAGCACCACTCGCCATGATGGGAACTTCTTTGCCTTTGGCGTTTCTTAGGGTGACTTTCTGACCAGCGGTGACTTCTCCTGTTTTCATGGCCTTTTTTATGGGGCATGACGTGCGGCACATATCAGCGTTGAATATCTCTTCACAGGTTTTTTTGCCCTTGATCTCCTCAGGCAGGACACCGGCAAGTTTGGCAGCCGCATCATTAATGTAGGTTATTTTCATATCAGGATCGACCATAAAAAAGGCATCCGTAATGCCCAGGCTCAGGCTGTCGGCATATTCTATGCGGTCGCGGATGTTTCTGATCATCTGGTTGAAATTCCGGGCCAATCTCCCAATGGAGTCTCTGGAATCGTCGTGTACTTCAACGGTGATATCGCCGGCCGAGACCTGACCCGTTTTTTCCGCCAGGGATTTGATGCGCCTGGTTACAAGTCGGTTAAACAGGAAGTTTATGACAAGTATGATCCCGATGATCTCCACCGCACAAAATACGATAAAGCGATTTCTGGCCGAGGCGAGAGAGGCATAAACCTCTGTTACAGGGTGTTTCACGACCATGGCACCCAGCACTCTTTTACTTGCCCCGTGGCAGTGATGACAACTGCTCTCGTTCAAAAGGGGCATCATGGTGACCAGGAAGGACTCCTTATCCCCGATTTCCGTGAAGGATTCTCTGGGCGGCCGTCCTGTACTTATTACGTCGGCAAGGGCTTTCCGAGTCTCTTCCCTCCACAGATATTGTGTGATGCCGGTATGAATGCGGTCCTCTTCTGAGGCATAGGTAAGGTCCTGGCAAAGGTCTGATATATAAACCTCAACGCCTTCCATATGCTCTTTGATGTCCTTCAGTTGGGCCTCGACTGTCCTGCTGTCCCCGACAGACATGGGATATTTGATGGCACTGTATGTGTTTTTGAGCAGGCTCTGGCTCGATTGTGCCACCTGATCCAGGACGCTTTCAGTATAAAAAGACATGGCCTTATAAAGGAACAGGCCGGTAAATACCCCGATTACCATGATCGTTGCCAAAAGGATCTTGACACGCAGTCCGGCCCCTTTCAGCAGTTTATCTATCCAATTTATCATGACTTCACCTCTACAGATCATAGAACCGGATGCCGGGTGTATGAATCGATCTCGTAATTATCCAGCATCTTTTTGGTCGGCATGATCATAACGTAAAATATAAAGTTAATGGCCGCCTCCGTGGGCCATGGATGTATATATAGGTGCAACCTTTTCTTCACTTTCATTGTATTCGTCTCCTTTAAAGGGATGTCTGAAAAATATTTCCTCAAGCCCCAAAAGATCCAAGACGAGTGAGACTGAGCCGTCCCCCATAATGGTGGCACCGGCGATCCCCTTTACGGTGCGGTAGTTTGTCTCCAGGCTTTTAACAACAATCTGTTGCGGTTCCAGCACTTGCTCCACAGGTATGCCGAAGGCCTTTCTTCCAGTATCCACAAAGACCAGCACAGAGGTGTTGTTACCTGCGGAAGGCACACCCATGTTAAGAATTTTCATTATATCTATAATAGGGAGATAATCACCGTGGAATGGGTACATCATTTCCTTGGCCCCTAAATTTTTGACGAGTCTCTTGTCGAACCTTTCGGTTCCAAAAACAGCATGCAGTGGCAACAGGTATGAATTGTCCCGAACCATCACGTGCAAGACTTTCATGAGGGCAAACGTCAAGGGCAGGCATAAGGTAAACCTGGTTCCCTTGTCCTTTTCCGTATCTATATCTATGGTGCCGCCAAGCTGATCAAGCTGTGTCTTGACCACATCCATCCCGACTCCCCTTCCAGAGATTTCCGTAACTTTCGAGCTCGTGGAAAATCCGGGCATAAGAATAAATCTCAGCAAGTCTTCCTTTCTCAAGACTTGATCTTTCTGAATCCAGCCCTTTTCAAGCGCTCTTTGCCGAATGTCCGTCAGATCGATCCCTCTTCCGTCGTCACTTATCTCAATAAAGATACTTCCTCCTTTCTGATAGGCCTTTAATTCGATGATCCCAGAGGGTGTTTTGCCCTTTACCCGCCTTTCTTCCGCAGTTTCTATGCCATGATCAACGCAGTTTCGCACAAGGTGTTTCAGGGGGTCTGAAATATGTTCAATAACCTCTTTGTCCAGTTCCGTATTAAGTCCGGTCAGGATCACCTTGATCTCTTTGTCTTGCTCAAAGGCAAGATCCCTTACCATGCGCTGGAATCTGTGGAAGGTCCCTTCCAGAGGAAACATCCTGACCCTGGCAACCCGTTCTTCAAATTCCCGGTTCACCTTAAGGAGATTTTCCGTCTCCTCCAGCAGTTCCATTTTTCCTGGACCTGCATATTTTTCAAATAACTTGTGCACCTTAGAGACCCCGATCCTCATTTCTTCAGCCAGGTTTACCAGCCTGTCGAGCTTTTCCACATCAACCCTGATAGTTGTTTTACGATAGACCCTGCGACTCTCCTCCTGCAGGGCCAAGGCTTTCCGAAGCTCTTCAGGCCCAATTATTCCATCATCCACCAGGACCTCACCCAGCCTCTTCTGTTTTTTCAACGCATCGCTCAATACATCTGGTGTGATCTTTCCGGCTTCCAGGAGCACTTCACCAAGTTTTTTTTCGGCAAGTCCTATATCAATACCCTCTCTGTAATCTTTGGTGACATCTTCAATACGAATGTCGTTGTCGTCTTTGACGAACATGAAGACATCTTCAATATCCTCGTAAGGCCGGTCTGTCTTGATGATCACACGCCAGGATATATAAAGATCATACATATAAAAGTTCTCAAAATCGGGGAGTCCGGAGAGATCGGGCACTACCTCGATAAGCTCGCCCAGCTCCGACAGGTCCAACAATAATAAGAGCGGGTCCTGGCCGTAGTAAAAAAGGTCCTTTCGAAACGCAAGGTCGATTCTGTAAAAGCTGAATTCTTCCGGGGATTCCATGGGGGCTTTCTTGAGCGGTGGCACGGATTCCTCCACATCAGAGTCCACCGCATCAATCCCCAGATAGCGTTTCACCTGGTCTTTTCGCTCCTCGAGAACCCCAGGGGCCGCTTCTTCGGCCTCTCCTTTAGAAACCCTTTCGATCATGGACCGGATAAAGTCGATTGAGCTCAGAAGAATGGTAATAAGGTTCTTGGTGATGCCCAACTTACGAGATCTAAGACGTTCCAGGAGGCTCTCAAGAAGGTGGGCATAGTCTGAAATATTCATGAATCCGACCATTGCCGCACTACTCTTTAAGGTATGAACTGACCTGAAAAGCTGTTCTATATCCGGCATGGATTCCGGTGTGGATTCCAGCGCCAGAAGGCTTTCTTCTGCCGATTTGAGCAGGTCGTCCGATTCGGAGAAAAAGATCTCTAAGATCTCTTCTTGTTCGCTCATTTTGTCCACACGACTTTCTTGACAGCCCACAGGAGCTGCTCTGGCTGAAAAGGCTTCAGCAGCCACCCTGAAGCGCCTGCAGCCCTGCCTTTTTCTATCATGGACTCCCCGGCCTCGGTGGTCAGGACTAATATGGGAAGGAATTTCAGCCTTGTCTCCTTTACCTTGGATATGAAAGTAATCCCATCCATCTCCGGCATGTTAATGTCGGTAATAATCAGGGCCAGAGACCGGCCTTTATCTTCTATGGATTGCAGTTTTTGGAGGGCATCTTTGCCATCTGACGCCTCTGTCACTCTATATCCTGCATTTCGCAGGCAAAAGGAAACCGACGATCTCATTGTAGGTGAATCGTCTACAAACAGGATGTGCTTTTCCATATTGATATACCTGTCACACAAGCGCAGATTTCAGGCCACAAAGGCATAGAATATCCTCTACCTCGGCAGAGACAGCGGCAATCCTGAGCTTGACCTCAGGTTCCAAGCGTCGCTTAAAGGCGATCAGCAACTGAAGAGCAGCAGTGTCAATAAATCTGACCTTGGCAAGTGAAATAGGGACTTCCCGTGCGTCTTTGACAGATTCTTCCAGGAAGGCTTTGAGCTCATCCAGTTCATGGATAGAGAGTTCTCCTTCAAGGTGGTAAATCCCTTGGTCGTCTTGGTTTATACTAAAGTTTTTTGCAGGCATTTTGAGAGCGGTATTAATAACAAAATCTTGACACTTGAGGTCTGCACCAATAAAGCATCGCCATCATGCCGTAAATGTATTCACCTGAAATATGCCACGCTGTCTTATAGCAAACGCGTATTTTTTACATATTATAAATCGAATATAAACCTGATATACTTTAATCTTGAGCAAAAGGCGTCCATTTTCGTTTGCCCAAACACTCGTATAGTTTTATGCTGTTTTATATTTTCAAGTGAAATTTTGAATCAGGGAAAATGGTCTCAGAACCTCAAAATCAGGTCCGGCGCGAATGGACAGAGAAACTTTTGGTAATGACCAGGGAAATGAGGAGGCGTGACCTTTCTCTTCATCTTGGATCAGAACATGTCCGGAATGATACCTGCAGTCTCATTAATTTGGCAGACGTTAAGGAAGTAAAACGCATCTTTGGCACAGCGGGATCTGCCGGCCGTGTTTACTTTCAGGCGGTTGATCATTTTATCCGCTCAAAGGTGGAGCCGTTTCAGGCCGTGCTGAATACCTGGATGCAAGGAGCCAAGGCCAGGGTGAATGCCCGGGATATCCCGTTTGCCGAAGTAATCACATGGTGCCAGGACACCGGCGATAACCAGGCCAGGAGCGCGATGTCCAAAGAAGTCCGCTCTCTTTGCGCCTTTCTGGCCCCTTTCAGTTATGCCTCGTGGAAGGTCCTTTTAAATGTGCTGGAGCACGACCTTGGATATCCTGAATATCTGGCCTTTTGCGAAGAAAAAAGGGGTGTCTCGTTGACAAATTCCAGTTCTCATGCCCGGGACTTCCTCGGTGAAACCAGAGACACATACAGGGGTCTCATTGAACCCTGGCTGAAAAAGGTCACAAAGATATCTCTGGGGGACGCTTCCCGCTTTGATGCGATTTACCTCTTAGGGCTTCGTTATCTGGACCATCTCTTTCCCCAGGGGCTCACGATAGAGAAAATTACGGGCTTTTTCCGCAAATGGGGAATGGATCTTGCCGGGAATCCCGCTCTCCATATCCATTCAGAAGGCATGCCCGGGCGGCAGTCTTACTGTATCCCTGTGGATATACCAGGAGAGGTACACGTCATTGTGGGGCCCCTTCATGGGTGGCTGGATATGGAATCACTCTTCCACGAACTGGGTCACGCGCTTAGCTTCATCTACACGGACCCGTCATTACCCCCTGAAGAGAAAGATTTTTACCAGTCAGGTGCATTATCCGAGGCCTTTGCCTTCCTTTTTCAGAGAATGTGCATGTCCATGGAGTTCCTGCAGGAAATCCTTGGACTATCATCTGAAAATGCCCGGACCGTCTCTCGTGCCCATACCCTGAAATGGCTCACGTTAACCCGCCGTTACGGCGCTAAACTGGTTATCGAAGTGGAGAACTTCCGTCTTGGCCGGCTGGAAAAAGGTCAGTCCTTTTACTCGGAAATAATGGGAAGAGAAACCTGCTTTCACTATGATCCGGAGACCTATCTTTTTGATCTTATGCCTGACTTTTATTCCCTGGACTATTTCCAGGCCTTTATGGGAGCCGCATGTCTTTGGGAATACCTGAACGAAGCCGCAGGCGAGGATTGGATCCTGGATACTGAGACCGGCAGTATCCTCCATCGCTGGTGGCGCAATGGAAACAGGCTCGATCTATCCGCCTTCCTTCAAGAGACCCTGGATCGTCCCCTGGAGTCCGGCCCCTTTATAAAGGTGAATCAATATGATCCCTGAAGTTGACTTGCTGGAGCTAGACCGCAGATACCTCTGGCACCCTTATACACAGATGAAGGACTTTGAGAAGGATGATCCCCTGTTTGTGGATCGAGCTGATGGGGTATTTTTATTTGATGCCCAGGGGCGACGCTACTATGACACCATATCCTCATGGTGGTGCATTCTCCATGGTCACAACCATCCCGGGATCAAGGCAGCCATCAGGGATCAACTGGACAGACTGGAACACGTGCACTTTGCAGGTACTACCCATGAGGGAGCCATCCGTCTGGCAGAAAAACTTGTTGCCTTGACCCCGGATGGACTAAGCAAAGTTTTTTATTCAGATAACGGCTCCACTGCCTGTGAGGTGGCAATAAAGATGTCCCTTCAGTACTGGAAGCATATGGGTGAGACCCGGAGGGAGAGCTTCGTTTCACTCGAAAGGGGATATCACGGAGATACCATCGGTGCCATGAGCCTGGGCGGAGTCCCCTCATTCAAGGGTCCGTTTGATGCCCTCACCTTTGATTCTTACCGGATACCATCTCCATATTGCTATCGATGTCCGTATGAGGCCAAACCACCTGCCAAATCACCAAATCACCAAATCACCAAATCACTCAATTGCTCCATCGAATGCCTGGATCCGCTTGAGAAGTTGCTTGCTGACAAGGGGCATGAAATAGCAGGAATCATACTTGAGCCCTTGCTTCAGGCAGCAGGCGGGATGATAGCATATCCTGTGCAATATCTGAAAAGGCTGGCAGGGCTTGCCTCTCACCACCGGATCCACCTGATCCTGGACGAAGTTGCCACTGGCTTTGGGCGGACCGGACGCATGTTTGCCTTTGAACATGCCGGAATAGCCCCTGATTTTTTATGTCTTTCAAAGGGGCTGACTGCCGGATTTATCCCTATGGCGGCCACCATAACCACTGACGACGTATACCATGCCTTTTACGCCGACTATGAAGAGGGCAGGACATTCTTTCATGGCCATACCTTTACTGGCAATCCCTTGGCATCAGCGGCAGCCCTGGCTTCCCTGGAGATATTTGAGCAAGAGAAAGTGCTGGATGGGTTGCAGGATAAGATTGATATCCTCCAATCCGGCATGGAGAGGTTTAAAGAGCTTCCCTGGGTGGGAGACGTCAGGGGAATCGGCATGGTGGCCGCTGTCGAACTGGTCATGGACCGTAGGACCAGGACCCCGTTTTCATCTGAGAAAAGGGCAGGGTGGATGATTTATAAAGAGGGATTAAAAAAAGGACTTATTCTTCGACCATTAGGTGACATAGTTTATCTTTTTCTTCCACTTTCTGTTAATGCAGTTCAGATAGAAGATATTCTCAACCTGAGTTTTGATGTTATTTCTGGATTGAATCCATAGCCTGAAAGGAATGTACGGCATTGACAAGATCAAGGATTTGCTGAAGCTGCCGTTGTCCGAGCTGATGGCCCGTGCCCGTGCCGCAAAGCTGAGGGAGAGGGGCAGGAGCTTTTCTCTGTGCACCATAATGAATGTGAAGTCCGGAAGGTGCCCTGAAGACTGCGCATTTTGTGCCCAGTCCTCCAGATACAGGACAGGGAGTCCTGTTTACCCTCTCAAGCCGGCCAATGAAATTCTGGAAAGGGCTGAAAGGGCCAAGGATGCAGGCGCTTCAAGATTCAGCCTGGTGACGAGCGGCCGTGGTCTTGCCAGGTCCGAAGTGGATGAGCTGGCAGTGGTAATAGAGCAAATAAGTAACAATGTCGGGATAAGTGTATGCGCATCACTTGGCATCTTGGACCTTGAGGCGCTTACAACCCTGAAATTGGCCGGTCTCAGCCGTTATCACCACAATATTGAGACTTCAGAATCATTCTTCCCGAAAGTAATCTCCACCCATAGCTTCGAGGACCGTATCTCCACTATTCGTACCGCAAAGGAGGCAGGGCTTGAGTTATGCTCAGGGGGGATCATAGGCCTTGGGGAATCTGCTGAAGACAGGGTTTCAATGGCACTTACACTGGCCGGTCTTGAGGTGGACTCTGTCCCGATAAATATCCTGGTCCCGATTCCGGGGACTCCCTTGGCTTCACAGCCTCCCCTGTCAGTGGAGGAGATACTGCGGACCATAGCCGTATTCAGATTGATCTTTCCGGGAAAGGCCGTACGTATTGCAGGAGGAAGAGAATCAGCGTTGAAGGATTTTCAGGGCCTTGCCTTTTGGGCAGGGGCGGATGCAATGCTGATAGGCGGATATCTCACGGTAGCCGGCAGGGGCTTGGATGTTGATCTCAGGCTGGTCAGAGAGATGAAAAGGCTGTGGTAAGAGATCCATATTCTGACGCTGTAGCAAAAAAGTGCCTCGGAATGCACGTCATTCCGAGGCATTGTATTATACTTATAGAAAGAGCCGCTTGCAAAACTCAGAATTTGATCTGCCAAACAACCTGTACCTTACGATCGTCTCCGAGCCTATTGCCTGAAACCGGGGCCTTTCCTTTTTTGCCTGCGTCGTCACCATAGTCAGTTGTTTCATACGCCAACAAGAGCATGTTTCCCTTATAGATATCCCAGGCAAGACCGCCCATATACATGTCGTATTCAGCATCATTGCCGATCTTGTTGTCTTTGTCCTGATCAAAATGGTCATAACGGGCAAACAGGGAGAACTTCCTGTCAAAGACAGGAAGTCTCAGATTCCCGAAAAAGGAGTAACACTCAGTATCCAGTGCATCACCATCTGCATCCACCCAACTGCCTTTCGCATTTCCTTCAGTCTGAAAATACTGGGCAGTGAAAATCCCCCACGGGTGCTCATAGCTCAGCATGCCAAGGTTTACCTTATAGTCCGGGTAGTCTCCGTTTGAGGCCTTCTTATTGCCCTCTCCATAAAGGCCGAAATAGCTTAACTGGAGACCTGGTATCACGTCAGGCAGGGGGCGCAGTGTAAGCCGTCCATCGACCACCTTGTTGTTATTCTTTTCGCTTGCGTGATAACCTGATCCGTTATAGACCCCAAGGTGCCAGCTTCCGTAGCGGCCGTCATAGTGATGGCTTCCCGTCCTTTCCTTCGCGTCTTCAAGCTTGCCGGCAAGATTGCCGCGAAGGCTGATCCCTACATCAGCGGAATTGAAGGTCCCTGCCCGCTCTATGGCCATTGTACCCTGGCAGCGATACGGATTGACGTGCTCTTCAAAGTCCAGCCAGGGGATATGCCCTTGGCCGATCTCGGATTTCATGCCGGTGAAGGGCCCAATGTCAGGCGGTCTCAGTTCAGCATAGAGATATTTGATACGTTCTTTGTAGTCCCCGTAATCGTCCTTGTGAATATCAAGGGTTATTCGTGTCTGCATCCACGGAAGGATCTCTTTCTTCACCGTGAGGTAACCCCGGGTGAGTCTGAAATGGTTGAAACTGGAGTCTTTGTCACCAGGTTTTGGCTCAATGCCATTTGAATAGTCCACGTACGCAAGCATCCCGACTTTCAGGCCCTTTAAGGCCTCAGGTACCGCCAGTTCCTTGTCTTTAATTTCCTTCACTATCTCCTGCTTATGCTGTTCCTCCGATACAACCGCCTCTTTTTGCATTTCATTCAAGAGCTGTTGGGCCTCTGAATGAGAAAGGATACCTTTTTCAACCAGCTTGTTGACCAAAATGTCAATTTCCTCAGCCCAAGACTGGGTAATGCCGAATGCTATAAGCAAACTCGTTACGATAAATACGATGAGTGAAATTTTCTTCATGTTTTTTTCCATACCTTTCCTTTATACTTTTCACATATTATGGGCCTCTCCCCGCTTTGTTCCAAAGATTACAAGCCTCACCTCCTTTTGATAAAAATTCTAATCCTTTGGTTTTGCTTATTATGATTCCGGTTTGTTAAAACCGGATGACTATAGGGTTAGATTTTGGTTAAAATAACAGGATAGTAAAAAACTTTGCGTCCTCTGCGTCTCGAACGAGCGCAGCGAGTGGGTGGTGAACTATTACGAAATTCCTGATGCACCCTTTCCGTGCCGAATGATCTCCCCCTGAACCATGTATACGACTTCCTCGGCTATATTGGTGGCATGGTCTGCTATGCGCTCAAGGTGACGGCACATCAGGAGCAGGTTGATCAGATAAGCCACGCGGTCAGGGTGTTCACCTATGGCCTGTTTTACCACGTCATAGGCATGATTCTTCATGTCATCTATTGCATCATCCAATTTGAGGACATCCAGCGCCAGGACATCGTCCATGTTCACAAGGGCATCCAGACTCTTCTTGAGCATGGATGCCGTCTTTTCAGCCATTAAGGAATAATCAAAGGGGATATCGAGCCGCTTGCGTTTGGCAATGATCTTTACCCGTTCTGCGATGTTCACTGCCTCATCGGCGACCCTCTCCAGATCGTTGTTGATCTTGATCACAGCAATAAGAAACCGCAGGTCCACGGCAACCGGCTGATGCAGTGCAAGAATCTTCAGGCAGTCTTCTTCCACCTCTATCTCGAATTCATCTATTTCGTAGTCACTCCTGATGATCTTTTCTGCAAGATTCGCATCTCTTAACTCAAGGGCCTGGATAACCATCCGGACACGCTCCTCCACCATGGCTCCCAGGGAGAGGATCCTCTTTTTCAGTTTCTCTAATTCTTTTTGTAGGCGTATAGGCATGGCACCCCCTCACTATCCGAAACGGCCGGTGATGTAATCCTCTGTCTGTTGGAGCTTAGGTTTTGTAAAAAGCGTTTCGGTATCATCCACTTCTATAAGTTTTCCCAGATAAAAAAAGGCTGTGACGTCAGATACACGTGCAGCTTGCTGCATATTGTGCGTTACAATTATGATTGTATATGATTTTTTCAACTGATGGATCAGTTCCTCGATCTTCTGGGTAGCGATTGGGTCCAGGGCGGATGCCGGCTCATCCATAAGTACCACTTCAGGCTCCACTGCCAGGGCCCTGGCAATACAGAGGCGTTGTTGCTGTCCGCCCGAAAGACCGAGGGCTGAGTCATGAATCCTGTCTTTGACTTCATCCCACAAGGCCGCTGACTGAAGACTCTTTTCTACTCGGTCTGCAATGTATGCCTTATCTTTTATGCCGTTTACCCTCAGGCCGTATGCCACATTTTCAAAGATGCTTTTTGGGAAAGGATTGGGTTTCTGAAATACCATGCCGACATTGCGACGAATGGTGACTACATCCACACTTGGATCGTTAATGTTCTGATCATCCAGCAGGATCTGTCCTTCCACCCGGCTGGCAGGAATCAGGTCATTCATCCGGTTCAGGCAACGCAATAAAGTGCTCTTACCACAGCCTGAAGGGCCGATGAAGGCGGTTACCTGGTTTTCAAAAAGGTCCAGGGAGATATCATGAAGGGCCTGAAACTCACCATAATAGAAATCCAGGTTTTTTATTTTAATTTTTAGAGAGTGCTCCATTATGCATTACATCCGTCTCTGGAGGCGTGCCCGGTAGATAATGGCAATAAGATTCAGGCCCATTACCAGGACAATCAGCACAATGGCAGTTCCATACTGGAGATGGCGGGTGGCTTCGATCTCCGTTCCGGCCGTGGCCAGGACATAGATATGATAGGGCAGGGCCATGATTTCATCAAAAACAGAAGTCGGCAGAGAAGGTGTATAGAACACGGCTGCTGTAAACATGATGGGCGCGGTCTCCCCTGCGGCCCGGCTGATCCCAAGGATGGCGCCGGTAAGGATGCCTGGCAGGGCAGCCGGCAGGACAACCCGGTAGATGGTCTGCCACTTGGTGGCCCCAAGGCCCAGGGACGCCTCCCGATAGGTGTCCGGAACGGACCTCAGGGCCTCCTCGGAAGATCCGATAATTACAGGCAGGGTGAGTACTCCGAGAGTCAGGGAGCCGGCAAGGATACTCACTCCCATTTTTAACCATACTACAAAGAAGGCGAGACCGAAGAGGCCAAAGACCACTGAGGGCACACCGGAAAGGTTGTTGATCCCTATACGGATAGCGCGAAGCAGCCGGCCTGGGCGGGCATACTCATTAATATAGACGGCAGAGGCGACTCCGATGGGAAGGGCCACCAGAATGGCACCCAGACTCAGGCAGAGCGTACCGATGATACAGGGCAGGATTCCGCCTTTAGTCATTGAATCCATGGGCGGCTGTGTAAGAAATGTCCAGTTGATGGCCCGCCACCCTCTTGCCACAAGAAAATAGACTACGATAAGCAGTGCGATTCCATTGATGGCGGCGGAGAGCCTGAAAAGCCCGAAAATTGCGATCTGGATCAGTTTACGACGCCTCAGGGAACCGCTTGATTTATTCATGAGTTCATAAGGTTCAGAGGTTCAGGGTTCACCGTTCAGGGTTCAAGGTTACAAAGTTGCAGCTCCAACCTGCCTGTATTTGTTGGAGATGTATTCGGATACGAGATTGAAGAGCAGGGTGAAAGCAAATAATACGATGCCAGTGGCGAACAGGGCATAATAGTGATCGCTCCGAAAGGGGGCCTCTGCCATTTCTGCTGCAATGCTTGCAGGCATGGGACGGACCGGATCAAATATTGAAGACGGCAACTGGGCCGCTCCACCGGCAATCATGAGTACTACCATGGTCTCGCCGATAGCCCTCGACATGCCCAGTATGATGGCAGTCGAGATGCCCGAGAGAGACGCCGGAAGGATTACCCTGGCGATGGTCTCCCAATGGGTGGCTCCCAGGGCCAGAGAGGCCTCTTTGAGCTCTATGGGTACACTATAAATGGCATCTTCAGAGATGCTGCAGATGGTCGGGACGGACATGAATGCCAGCATGAGCGACGCATTGAAAAGATTCAAACCTGTGGGGATATCAAAGATTTCCTGAAGGAAAGGTGCAACTACTACCATGCCGAAGAAACCAATGACAACAGAGGGAAGGGCTGCCAGAAGTTCCACAATAGGTTTGACCCATTCCCGCAGCCGGGCAGAAGCAGATTCTGCAAGATAGAGGGCGGTCATCACCCCCAGCGGGATGGAAATGACGGCGGACATGGCAGTAACAGCCAAGGATGCCACGATCAGCGGGAAGATGCCAAAATCCGGGGGATCATCAGTAGGATACCAGTACTGTCCGAACAGGAAATCGTAAACAGAGACCTTGCTGAAGATAGGAAGACCTTCCATAAATAGGAAGACAACGATCAGGGCGAGGGTTATTATGGAAGTCAGCGCGACAGAGAAGAAAAAGAAGCGGATCGCCGATTCTTTCCTTTGCCGGCTTTTTCCGGTTTGCCTGTTTTTTGCCATACTTTTTTGAGCGATCCCTCTTAATTTAATTCAGACAGGATAAACAGGATTGTCAGGATAAATAAAAATCATGTTCATCCTGTCAAAAAGAGTCCTGCCGTATGCGGCCAATTTAATCCTAAAATGAGTTGAACCACTCAACCTATGTTAATACAAAGGCACATACTTTGCGTCGCGTACGTATTTCTGGCCCTTTTCCGGATTCAAGACAAAGTTGATAAAGTTAAGCGTATCTCCCTTTGGCCAGCCCTTTGTGAACATATAAAGGGGTCTGCTGACAGGATATGTTCCGTTCAGGGTTGTTTCCTCAGATCCCGTAATCTGATTCACCATTAAAGCCTTTATGCCCTTATCCAGATATCCGAGGCTGATGTAACCAATGGCGTTTTTGTTTTTTGAAACGGCCTGCGCAACGGCCCCGTTGGATGCCTGGAGCAGGGCCCCCGGGAAAACCCTTTCCTTTTTCATGACTTTCTTGTGCCAGACCTCGTAAGTCCCTGAGGACGTATCGCGTGAAACAACCACTATCGGCCTGTCGGGTCCGCCCACTTCTTTCCAGTTTTTGATTTCTCCTTTATAAATTGCCTTAAGCTGATCCATGGTAATATTCGTCACAGGATTACTTGGGTGCACCACCGGAACAATACAGTCATAGGCCACGGCAAAAGGTACTGGATATACCCCTTTTCCCACTGCAAGACTTACTTCCTTTGGCTTTATGAACCTGGAGCTGTCCGCAATATCAGTGCTTCCGTCAATAAGGGCCTTCATGCCATTGCCGGAGCCACCGCCCGAAATAGAGATCTTCACATCCGGATTTTGCTTCATATAGGCTTCCGCCACCTTTTGTGCAATGGGTAAAACCGTGGTGGAACCTTTGATGACAAGAGTTCCTGCCAATACTACCATGCTTGATGTGAAAGAAAAAACCAATGCCAGTGCAAGTATGGCAATACCTTTCAATTTCATCTCCTTATCCTCCATTAAGATATTATGGAATCGCCTTGATTTTTGATTATTGTCCCTAATTGTTAGGTTCTGGTTAGAGATGAATTAGAATTGGATGAAATTACAATCCAACACTCCATCATTCCAATATTCTCTTGCAATCCTGCGGAATGGAACGTAGTGGATCTAAATTTTCATCATATTCAGTAGCTTGTTTATCCCTTTTTCTGGCTGAGGGAGAACACTTTTTGTGGCAGGGGTTGGCATTGACAGCCGCCGACAACGTATTATAAGCGGATCAGGTTATAAGCGATCAGGCTATAGACGTCAGGAAAGGGATCTGAAA
>Ga0190303_1000353_pt1 | contig 19072 bp, 15 predicted proteins | sample 48700701_MG_FD_161672 | JGI IMG/M metagenome (GOLD analysis project Ga0190303, IMG submission 161672) | Hydrothermal vent sediment bacterial communities from Southern Trench, Guaymas Basin, Mexico - 4870-07-0-1_MG | ecosystem: Environmental > Aquatic > Marine > Hydrothermal vents > Sediment ... | reverse complement strand
TTGTTTTGATGCAGATTTAGGGCTGCCTGATTCCAATTGATTCTTTAACTCCTTGCCAGAATGCTCTTCAGGGGTATAATGGCCTTTTGGGAGGCGTCATGCAATCGCTTTATGGGTATTTGAAACGCTTTAAAATCGGAAATACAACTTTCTTTCTCAGTGTTGCCGCCCTTGTCGGCCTGCTCAGCGGGATAGGCAATATTGTATTTGTCGAGGCAGTGGAACATGCCCATTGGTTTTTCTTTGACGTCGTAGGCAATAATCTTCTTAACCTTCAACAGGGCGGCTGGCATCGTTTTCTGATCATTCTTCTTCCGGTATCCGGCGCGCTGTTGTTGATTCCCCTTGCCAAACTCTTTCCCGGACTCGTAAATGGATACGGATTTCCAAAATTTCTTGCGGAAGTTCACTTGAAACTGGCCCGTATCAGCCCCCTCCGCCTCATTGCCAACACACTCGGTGCAGCTATTACCATTGGCTCGGGGGGATCAGCGGGCCGAGAAGGCCCCATCGGCCAGATCGGCGGAACCATCGGTTCCGTTGTGGCAAGGTGGCTCAAACTCTCCACGAAACGTACACAGGTACTCGTCGGATGCGGGGCTGCAGGTGCCATCGCCGCAACGTTCAATGCACCCATTGCCGGAGTCCTTTTTGCCGAAGAAATTGTTTTTTTAGGCGAAATGAAGTTGAACACTTTCTCGCTTTTCGTAATTTCATCCGCAATTGCAACTGCAGTTTCAAGAACTTACTACGGCGCGGAATCGATTTTTCATACACCAAATTACATCATCGGTGGCCCCATGGAATTTCCGCTCTATGCCCTCCTCGGTATCCTCATCGGCATTTTTGGTGCACTTTATAAACGGGGATATTACACAACGTGGGAATTTTTTAACTCACTCAGAATCCCCAAAGCACTGAAACCGGTTCTCGGAGCATTTCTTGTGGGAATTATCGGGATATTCATGCGGGACGTTCTCAGTGACGGATACGATGTCATTCGCGGCCTGATCAACGGAAATTTGATGAATTACAGCCTCCTGTTCCTCGGACTGCTGGTACTGGGTAAAATTCTTGCAACTTCTCTCACTCTTGGTTCAGGCGGGGCTGGGGGGATGTTCGCACCCTCCCTGTTTGTCGGTGCAGCCCTCGGTGCTTTTTCCGGAAAATTATTTGCCCTTCTCTTTCCGGCTATGCACATCTCTGCCGGTGCATATGCCGTGGTTGCCATGGGTGCTTTTCTTTCATCCGCAACCCATGCGCCATTAATGTCCATTTTTCTTTTAACCGAAATTACAGGGAATTATTCAGTTATGTTACCCATCATGATTGCTTCGATCATCGGTACAACCGTATCTCAGAAACTCTTCCATGATTCCATCGACACCCACTACTTCACCTTGAAAAAGATTCCCATAGAGCGTGCCAGGGAAACAGCCGCACTCCACGGCTGGACGGTGGGCGACATCATGGACTCCAAGCCAACCTGCATCTATGAGGGGGCTTCTCTTCAGGCCTTTGTAGATGGTTTAAACGCCCATCAGCTCACCCATCTGCCAGTTACCAACAAGGACAACAAAGTCGTGGGGATTCTCTCCATCAGTGACGTCAAGTCTTTCATGTTTCGGGATGACCTCTGGCGCCTTTTGATTGTTTCCGACATTATGCGGGATGACGTGACTTATCTCTCTGAATCAGATGATATACTCTCCGCTCAGGAGAAATTTGATTTTCTGGAAATCGAAGACCTTCCTGTTCTGGATGAAGATAAAAACCTCCGGGGTGTACTGACCCGGAACCGCCTGACCCAGTTTATTCGGAAAAAAACCCTGGAAGACCGATCATACGAAGCATCCATCTCGGAACTGTGAGAAGCAGGCAAGCGTGGGCGCAAAATAGCGCAAGTGAATGTGCGAATACGTGAGGGAATGGATTGCCTTTTCTCATTTCCACTTATCCGTTAACCTTGTTCCTACTTGTTTTTTCTCTCTGGTTGAAAGCCACTATTGGATCAGTTCCTGGAAAATTTCGTTGGAAACAAGCATTCCTTTCCGGGAAAGTGAAATACTCTTTCCGTCACAACGGACAAATTCAGGATATTTGTCGCAAAGCCAGCCGAATTCACGGATCAGGTCAATTCCATAGCGTTTCCTGAATGTCGTCTGGTTGGCACCCCCGCGTAGGCGTAAAGCCAACATCACCATTTCGTTGATAAAGACCCTTTGGCTGTATTCCATTCGTCCGGTTTTGAATTCTCCCCTCATAAACCGGTCCAGACCGCTATGGTCCCAGATCCGGAAGGGATAAAGCAATGAATGAGCCGAAGGCCCCAGGCCAATATATGGGTTTCCTTTCCAGTAGTGCAGGTTGTGAACCGATTCCATGCCCGGGCGCGCAAAATTTGAAATCTCATACTGCTTCAGACCCACTCTGTCCAATTCACCGCAAAGCCTTGAGTATAATGAAGCGGTATTGTCTTCATCAGCCGAAAGCTTCCTGTTTTTGACGCCATCCAGCATATAAAGGGAAAGATGAGATAATTTTTCAAAGGGAATCCCGTCTAATACGCGTTTTTCTTCATTCTCTCCTTCAATTCCAATAATTAAATCACAGGAAACATTACTAAATACAGACCGAGCATCTTCAATAGCCCTAAGTGCCTGCTTTACGCTGTGGGTGCGATTCAGTTTTTGAAGAATTTTTTCGCTGGTAGACTGGATACCGACGCTGATTCTGTTTATACCGGCATTTTTTAACTCACTCAAATATGGCACAGTAACGTCTTCGGGATTCATTTCAATCGATATTTCGGGGCAATCCGTCAGTTTCACGCCCTTGAAAATTCCCTCAATTACCCCACTGAAAAAGGAAGCCGGCAGTAAACTCGGGGTCCCCCCTCCGAAATAAATTGTATTGAATGTAATGGATTCTGTTTTTTCGAAGGTTTCAAGATGCCGGAAGATTGCCCGGATAAATTCTTTCGCATCTGGAAATTTCCGGTTTGTTATACTGTAAAATGAGCAATAGCGGCAACGGGAACGGCAGAATGGGACATGAACATAGATTCCCCCATTCATTTACGGAACCGAATTGACTGTTGAAGCTTTCTCAGCTCCAGGAGCTCAAGATAAATATTGACCGGTATCAAAGGCAATTCCTCGGAATGTATGCGATATGAAAGAACCTTGTACCGTATGCCTTCCTCAGTGGGGAATGAAACTCCATGCAATTGCCGAACCGTAACCGCAAATAGATAAGCCCGGTTCTGCAGTCCCGGAATATATACAAAAAGATGAAAAAGGATAAACAGAAACAGAAATCCAACAAAAATGATAATCCGGGAGACCACATTTCGGAAAAACAATGGAAGAAGGAAGGTCAAAAGAAACAGAAAACATAGAATCAAGGTCCACCTGTTCCAGAAAACATAATTATCAAAATATTTCTCAATACCTGAAATATTCCTATTTTTTAGTATGAGATCCGTCAGCCCTGCATTGAGCTTCACTGCCTCTTTCCCCGTAGGAATAGCTTCCACCCGGTTCAGGTATTTTTTCGGGATTTTCGCTGCTGAATCCACGAGAACCAAATGTCCCCGGTTGTCTTCATATTTCAACACGTCTGAGGCACATTGAGCAGATTGTGTAAAAGTGACACTTGCAAGTGCAATCATGCTTATGGTAAGAATTGCATGAATCATCTTCATTTTTCTCCACCCTCAATCGCTTTGTCGCCGCCCTTCCCTTTCTCATCCAGCCGACGAATCACATGGACAGCTTCGAAAGCAGTTTTCCCATACCCGTCCGCGCCAATTTCTTCCGCGTATTTCCGTGTTACAACCGCTCCTCCAACCAGTACCGGAAGATTGGGAAATGCCTCCTTCAGTTGTTTAATCGTCTCTTCCATGGAGGCAAGGCTGGTTGTCATCAAAGCAGACAAGCCTACTGCACCGGCCTTCTTTGAGCCTGCCAGTTCTACAATTTCTTCCGGGCTTCTGTCCACGCCCCCATCCTCAGCCGGAATCCCAAACCCTTGTAGCACGGACATTACAATGTTTTTCCCAATATCATGAATGTCATTTTGAACTGTAAAAAACAGAACGGGATGTCTCCTGTCCGCATTTTCGGAACTCCCCCCTCTCTCTTTCAAAGCATTCAGAAGTTTTTTCATTGTTTCACCGGCAACAATTAATTGAGGAAGGTACAATTTCCCCGCCTCAAATGCCTCTCCAATCGCCTCCATTTTGGGGGATACAACTTTTTCCAGGAATAAAAAAGGCGATGAATACTGACTGGCATTCAGATCGAAAATATCAAGTATGGCATCGGGGTCTGCCCCAAGCAAAGCTTTTCCGACGGCAGGGAAAGGGCCGGAAAACTCCATTTTTTCCGCCTCGTCCCGAATCAACGGTTCATTATGAAAGAGTGCATTCCCAAGTCGAATTGTTGCACAGATATTCGGGTCACTGGTATCTGTAATCGCGGCGGAGATATCGCTTCGCATCAACTGTCCCAGGAGAAATGCATTCATGCGGCTACGGTCTGCCAGTCCGTGGGAGAAGTTGGATAAACCGATAATTGTCTTATAAGTGGTTTTCTCCACAATTTGTTGAACCATTTCAAACTGGTTGACATTGGTTGCAAGGGAAAGTGCCAGGGGGTCAACCAGAATATCTTCAGGCGGTATATGATAGACCTGAACCAATTTGTCAAGCAGTTGTAATGCCTCCTGCCGCTCCGTCAGGGTTTTCGGCAATCGGTTTCCCGTCATCAGCAAGGCGACAATCTTTCCCCGGTGATGATGGTAAAGTTCAGCCATTTTGGAAAATCGCTTTTCAGTCAAATCTGTAGAATTGTAAACCGGTTTTCCTGCGACGAGGGACACCGCCTCTTTCATAAGTTCGGGGTAAAGGGTGTCTATGGAAAGAATGGGAGATTGTTCTCTTTCCAGGAGAAGCACGGTATCCCGCCAAATACCCGGCTTTTTGGCGGCAAGAGAATCCAGGTTTATGTCCACGGCATCGGTATAGCCGGCAGCATTTTGGCGTTCAAGTTCAGCAACTATTGCTGAATCCGGTTCTCTTTGAAACCTCTTTAAAAAAGTCCTGTTGCCGGACAGGTTTAATCGTTCTCCGATAGCAAAAAAGGATTTCTCCCTGAAATCATACAGTTGGCGACTGGAACTCACCACATCGGGAGTTTCTCTATTCAAAGGCACGGGCATTTTCAAAGAAACACGATCAATTTCCCTGCGCAGGGCACGTGTATATTCAGGAGTGGACCCGCAACAGGTCCCGACGATTCTTACTCCAAATTTCAGTGCACGGGGCAATAATTCCAGCATTTTTTTTCTTACATCAGGATAAACAGCCACCCCGTCAACGATTTTTGGTAATCCTGCATTGGGTGCCATTGAAATTGGCCCGCTGGAAAAGCGGCTCAATTCTTCTACATGAGCAAGAATGCCTTCCGGCCCTGTAGAACAATTAACGCCGATGACATCTGCAAAGAGCGATTCCAGCAGTATCGCCCCATTGGCAGCACCGGAGCCACTCAAGGTCAGGCTTCCTTCCTGAAATGTAAACTGGCAAATCAAAGGAATATCAGTAGAAACTGAACGAATGGCATGAATTGCAATTCGCATTTCAAGAAGATCGGAAAAGGTTTCAAGGAGAATTCCATGGATACCTGCGTCCAATGCCCTTTCTACTGCAAGGCGGTAAACATTTGCAATCCGTTGAGCTTCATCCGGCGTGTACCCCCACATCCCGGCGGTCATCGGCCCGAAACTGGCGAATCTAATCAAATCTCTATTGGATTTAACATGTTTTAGCAGGTGTGAGCCAGCCTCTATTATGTCCAGTGCAGGTTCAATTCCCAGTTTTTCCCTAAAAATGGAATGGAACACCCCAAACGTATTGGATTTGACAATGTCAGCTCCCCCGTCTGCGTATTGCTGATGAATGCCGAGTACCACTTCAGGTTCCCGTATATTCAGCTCCTCAATACTTCCCAGTCCTTTCAAATGGGAAGATAAGAGCGTACCGTAGGCACCATCCATGACCAGTACTTTTTCTTTCAGTAAGTTTCCGAACGAGGAATGATTCCAGGAGGTCATTTGTTGTCCGGCAGCTGAAACTTTGCGATTTCCGTTGACAATAATGTGAGTTCTCCGGAAAAGTTGTCCACAACCATTCGCAATACATCCGACTTGACTCGAATATGCTCAGAATTTTCTTCAATAGCCTCAATAAGTTGTACAATGTCCTGAACAGCTTCCTTGACTTTTTCGGAGGCATTTTTTGCATCCAGTGAAAGGTCACGTATCGATTCTGAAGTCCCGGCGATCTGATTTGCCCCTATGGTCTGCTCCTGGGCTGCAGTCATCACCTGCCCTGCCATTTCCTTCATTTCTTCTGAAGTCTCCATTGATTTTTCTGTGCTTTCTACTTGCTTGCCCATGCTTTCTTCTGTCTTAGACATCAGGGCTTTCAATAAACGGATACCGTCAAGAACAGTTCCCGTTCTGGTGCGATCCTTCCCTGCTTCATCCTGCATAGCCTGCATCCGACTTATCTCATTCTTCAACTCATTTTTCCCCGCTAACTGGACAGAAAGTGCTTCTTTTAACACTTCTTGTGTTCGGTTGAATTCGACACGTGCCCCCTTTGTGCTTTCTTCCAGGCTGGAAAGCTGGTGGGTTGTTGAATTGACGATGCTTCTGATTTTCCCGGTAGATTCGCCGGTCCGTTCGGCAAGCTCCTTGATTTCATCCGCTATAACACCAAATCCCGAATCCAGAGAATCGTTTCTTGCAGCAATGATTGCCGCGTTCAAACCCAGAATTCCCGTCTGATCAATAAAATCATCCATTATCCGTGCAACACTTTCAATCCGGCCGATTTCCCCTGCGAGCATAACTCTTGACTCCTGGTAACCTTCATACATATCGGACAATTTTTTCAGGTGGTTTTCAACATCCCGGAGATTTTGTTCAAAAGCTCCAGCCAAATCAATTTCTTTTTCAACTAAGAAGCGGCTTTCTCCAATTTCAGAGATTCGCTTCCCAAATGAGTCATGAATTTCCCTGATATTTTCCTCAACCTGTACAGCCATCCCGGAAGCCGTTCGAATATCGGATGAAATGTTTTTCAATGCGGAGGTGTTGTCGTGAACATTGCCGGCAATCGTTTCCGCCAGTCCCACCAATTTCCCCATGGAGTTTTTTACCTGATTTATTGAAGCGGCAAACTCTATTGCTGTACTTGATGTGCGTTCTGAAATCTGGGAAAGTTCGGAAATGGAATGCTGAAGATTTTCTGCAAACCCGTCCACAAAATTAACCGCATCCCCCGCGTTCCTCACCAGAGGTTTTTGCCCCCCGGACAGGTCCTGTAGAAAATGGCTCACCTCTTCCACAACCCGGATATTTTCATTCAGGAGCCTTGCGTGGCCTCTGATATCTCCAATTACTTTCCCGGCATTGTTTTTTATAATGAGGAGTTTCTGGTACAGTCCCCAGAATTCGTCTGTTGCGTACAAGCGCTCCGCCTCTCCGAGATTTCCCGATGCCATTTCATCTGTAATCCGATTAATGATGGAGATTGTACCCTTGAATTCCTGATTTACCTGGACAATGACGATCACACCTATGCTCAGCAGCATGATGAACAGGACAAAAACATTTCTCCCGATAATTCCTGAAATAATCTCTGATCGAAGTTTTTCGTTATTTATTATGAATGCGATTTCCCCAACTCCCGGCAATTTTTTTTTCACAACAAGGTGTTGCTTATGCTGCTTTCCCTTTTTAATCAAACCAGATTGCATTCCCCCTTTTTTGCCAATCGGAATCAGGATAATTTCGGAACCCAGAATGGACGGGGTTTCCTCAATTATTTTCCTGGCGCGGTCAGGATGCATTAACTCTCCGGGTTCCGCCTGAATTCTCGACAAAATCTGTTCCAACTGGGCATTCCCGAATCTCCTCAGTTCCTTCCGAATCATTGCATTACTGGAATTAATGCTGCCAATCAGGGTGAAATATATGGCCAGGATGAAGAGGTAAAAGACCGCTAAGGCACTCTTATTTATGCTGGACATCCTGTAAAAATTCAACCCCTGAAGGGAATTCTCTTCAAAGGTGGAAAGATAGCGGCGTATTGTGGATACCAATAACCGGCGGACAACAATGGAATCAACGAGCCATGCTATCGGTGCCATACCAAGAAAAGTGACCATTGCCATAATGCCCATCAATTCGGAGCCCCCTGGCCCAGTGAGGCTGAAGTAGTAAGCATAGGCACCGGCAACTCCCCATAGCAACAGAATGATGCACGTGCCTCTGGAATTAACCTGAAGAAGATATTTCAATTGAAGACTTCTGGTTCGGGTATCCAGTTCCAAAAGTTGGGCATGTGGCATCCAGGATTTCTTCAAGGCGTGGTAAATAAAGATTATATGAAAGAAATACAATGGAATAAGGAGAAAAACTCCCCGCATCAGAAAGCGTGTAAGATTATCAAGTTGAATTGAATCCAGGTAGAAAAGAATCAGAACCGCAAACATTCCGGCTACAAGATTTACGAGAAAATCATTGAGGAGCACCCTCAAGTACAGTTTTTGAAATTGAGGTGACGTGTCTTGTTTCATTTCACCTATATCTTACCAGAAATCAGGAATTGTTGTAAACGCGGATATCCACTTACTCCCATATCGCTTCTCTTTCCATAAACAAAGATGAAGAAGCTCTTCTGAAATATTAAGGGGGTCACCATGCTCAACGAAAAAGAGAAGGTTTTCCAGGTTCATCCTGTCCACCTTTAAAATCACCTGGTGATACAACTTTTTTTCCTCATACGGCGGGTCAAAATACATAATCAACCGTCCGGATATCGGCGTCTCGTTAAAAGAGGAAAGAAATCGAAGAACATCGCTATCCGTAATCCGAGTACTGCCAGAGATCGGTAGAGATTCCAGGTTTCGCTCAACAAGATCACGGGATTTCCGGCTTTTATCCACGAACAATACCCGGTCCGCACCCCGGCTCAATGCCTCAATACCCATTATTCCGGTTCCACAGCAGAGGTCGAGAAATAATGCCCCCCGGATTTCATTTTGGAGGATATTGAAAACAGCCTGTCTCGTCTTGTCCATTGTGGGCCTGATTTCAAGGCCCGCTGGCACTTTCAGCCAACGACCCCTGAATTCCCCGCCGGATACACGTATTCTTCCCGTATCAGTCTCCTTGTGCCATCAAACTCGAAACAGTCAGTTTGGTTGATTACCAGCGAATCAGTGCACTTCCCCATGTAAATCCAGCGCCAAAAGACGCGATGACAACCAGGTCCCCCTTTTTGAGACGCCCTGTCTCTACAGCCTGATCCAGACAGGAGGGGATGGTCGCGGCAGTTGTATTCCCGAATTTGTCTATGTTGATCATTACCTTCTCTTTTGGCAGTTTCATCCGCTTCGCAACAGACTCAATAATTCGGATATTGGCCTGATGGGGAACAAAAAGGTCAACATCCTCAAGAGTAAAACCATTTTTTTCCACAACTTCAACTGCGACATCAGCCATTTTTGTGACAGCGTGTTTGAACACCTCACGGCCCTCCTGGTGGACAGTATGAAGGTTTTTTGCCACTGTTTCGGCTGAAGTGGGGTTCAGAGAGCCGCCTCCGGCCATGTACAGGTATTTTCCACCGCTCCCGTCCACATGCTGGATTGTATCCAGCATGCCCTCTTCAGGCCCTGCCGGCTCAAGAAGGACCGCACCTGCTCCATCTCCAAACAGAACGCAGGTATTGCGATCATTCATGTCAAGGAAAGAAGTGCAGACATCGGCACCAACTACCAGCACTTTGTCGTAACGGCCACTCTCCACAAGCATAACACCGGTTGTATAAGAAAAGACGAAACCACAGCATCCGGCGGATACATCAAACCCATACGCGTTTTTCGCACCCAGCTTATCCTGCAGGAGGCATGCGCTGGACGGGTACATCATATCCGGTGTCACGGTTCCAAACACAATTGCATCAATTTCTTCAGGGCCGATACCTCGCTTTTTCAGGAGCTTTCTGCACGCTTCCAGAGCCAGGTCAGATGAGGCAACACCCTTCTCAACATAATGCCGTTCACTGATGCCGGTACGGGTCTTAATCCACTCATCAGAGGTTTCGAGGTAACTCTCAAAAAAACTGTTGGGAACAACTTTCGGTGGGAAGTAACTGCCTGTAGCGGTGACAACTGCGTGTCTTTTCTCCATTATTTCTCCTCCAGATAAAAATATTAGATCTTCGATTCAACAAAGGTATTCCATCCAAAGCAGGATGGGCATTTCCATAAGAATTCAGATGACTTGTATCGACAATCCACGCACATAAACGGTGCATTGAACACCATAATCCTGTCTGTCTGTATTGCGTATTGTTTCAGATCATCGCGCCGTTTTGGGTATTGCATGAGGAACTTCCATATTTCCTGATGAATCAGCAGCACATGAGGCATACTTTTCATTGCTTCAATCAGTTCGGGGAATGCCGCATCAGGCCTGTCCTGCTGAACAAAATAACGGGAAAGGTGAAGCCGCGTACGCCAGTCATCCGCATTACGATTCAACAGCGAATGGCACAATTCTTCAAACTGATGCGGAGAAATCTGAAGATAAAGGTCCATCCCGAGAAAGGCTTTGTCAGGAACCTGGCGGAAAAGTTCCTCAAGGTGCTTCTGAGCAATATTTGGTTTTTCGCCTTTTTCCACGGAGAGCCGGGCCAGGTTTAAGTATGCGGGATACACCTTTGAATTCAACTTTAAAGATTTCCTGAAATTTGTCTCAGCCTTGCCGAACTCTCTATTTTTCATTGCCTGTTCACCCAATTCATTGTAAACAAAAGCAACTTCCATTCTGTACTTTTCATCGTTCAGAACTTTACTTTTTGCCATTACATCCATCAGGCTCAGCAATTTTTCATAATCGCTTACCTGTTTGCAAAGGTGCGCGTACCGTTTCAGCAGGCTGGCATCCCCGGGATTGAGGTTGAATGCATCCCGATAGGTTCGAACTGCGCGTTCCAGCATGCCGGCAAGGCGAAAATCTTCGGCGAGAGATGCCAGTGCCCATCCTTTGAACTTGTCCTGAAGGTTTGGCCGGTGCAAAACGGATTTGTGCACCTTGATAGCCTCAGCAATATAGCCCTTTTCACGGAGAACATTGCCAAAAATGACGTAAATTTCCTTTTTTTCGGAGTCTTCTTCCATAATGGCAGCCAGAAGATTTTCCACACCGGCCCCTTCACCCGACTGGAGAGAATCAATGATCCGAACAGACTTCATATAAAAACTGTCTGACTCACGCTTGTCTGTTTGCTGCGCAGTTTTCCCCCGTAGCATCAAACCAATCAAAATTCCAATAAGAACGACAGTAAAAAAAATAACATACGGCATTTCAGGATGCTCCGTTTCCTCCGTTGGATTCTGAGTCAATAAACTCTTTCACAGCAACATTCCGATGTGTATCCAGTTCCTTTTTCAGCGTGGCAAGTTCAGCATCTTTTCCACGGCAGTCTTTTTTCAATTGCACAATTTCTCCGAGAATAACCAATAAACCCAGGAAAAATCCCACCGCCATTGAAAAGAAAATAACCACAAAAAGAGGGATTTCTTTGAATACATCCTTATTCCCATAAAAATATCTGAAATCAACACTTTGATAGACATTAAGGGTGAATAAAACAAATAACACGATAAAGAGAACCGTCCAGAATGTCATCTTAACGTACTTCATGCATTCCTCCAAAATGGGCCAAGGTTTCTTCCCAGCTTCCACGGGAACGGATCAGAAACTCTACGAGTTCCCTGAACGCCCCCTTCCCTCCGGGCTGAGCGGTAATTATATCGCAACAAGCCCGGATATCCTCCGGTGCCTCCGGGACGGTAACAGATAACCCGGCTTTCCGTAGTATCGGCAGATCCACAAGGTCATCGCCCAAAGCGGCTGTTTCGTCCCAGGACACATGCAATGTATCACAGATTTCCCGTGCACAGGCCATTTTATCCTTCACACCGTCTAAGCAGAAATCAACGCCCAGTTCTTCCCCCCGCCTGCGAAGGACGCTTGATTCTTTCGCCGAAACAAACGCAACACGGATTCCGATAAGCTGCGCCATTTTGACAGCCAATCCATCCCGAACATGAAATGCTTTCATGTGGCCCTGCATTCCGGGGCCATAATAGAGTTTCCCGTCGGTCAGTATCCCGTCCACATCTGAGATGAGAAGGGTAATTTTTTTTGCCTTTAAAACAGTTTCGTTTTCCATAAGTCATGCAGATGAATCAGCCCAAGCAGTTCATCGTCTCCATTTACTACCGCAAGGGATGTAATGCGGTATTTTTCCATCTTGTGCAGAGCTTCCACTCCCAGTTTTCCCGGAGCGATACGCTTTGGGTTCTGAACCATACATTTTTTTGCCGGTTGCTCCAGTAAGCCGGCCCCATTTTCCTCAAGCAGCCTTCTCAAATCTCCATCAGAAATTACTCCGAGAAGCTTCTTTTTTTCCACAACCAGGGCTATTCCCAGCCGTTTACTGGACATGATATAAATCACGTCCTGCATTGCGTCATCCGGTGATACTACGGGGAGTTCCGTGTCTTTGTGCATCAAGGCCTCTACCAACAAAAGCTTTTTCCCTAATTTTCCGCCCGGATGGCGTGCCGCAAAATCTTCAGGCGTAAACGCTTTCACTTCGAGCAATACCATCGCAATCGCATCCCCTAAGGCCAACGTGGCTGTCGTGGAAGAGGTGGGGGCAAGGCCAAGCGGGCATGCCTCTTTTTCAATTTTCAGTTCCAATGTCACGTCACTATGGGTTCCCAGAGTAGATTTCCGATCCGCAGTCATCGCCACAATTGGCACCCCGATTCTGCGGATAAATTCAATCAATCGGACAATTTCCTCCGTTTCTCCGGAGTTGGAAACCGCAATGACAGAATCTCCCTCGACAATCATGCCAAGGTCTCCGTGGATCGCTTCGGCTGGATGCACAAAAAAGGAGGGAGTACCTGTTGATGCCATGGTGGCAGCAATTTTCCTGCAAATCAGGCCGGATTTCCCCATTCCTGTGATAATGACACGGCCTTTTGTATTTTTCAGAATCTCAATCGCATGATTAAAATCATCACCAAGAAGGGAAATCTGGTCCGCAATCGCTTTCGATTCAAGCTCCAGCACCTCCCTGGCAATTTCAATCGGTTTCGACATCGGCTCCCGCCCTCCAGATACTCAAAAGTTTACGAAGCAGGTTTGAGAATTGATCCAATGGATAAAGGTTTGGCCCATCCGACAGGGCTTCCTCCGGATGCTCATGCACTTCAAAGAAAAAACCTGAAACACCAAGGCCGGCAGCTGCCTTTGCAAGGGCTGGAATGAATTCCCTCTGCCCTCCGGTTGCATTTCCCAGGCCACCGGGCAATTGCACGGAATGTGTCGCATCAAATAAAACGGGATACCCGAAAGCGGACATCACCGGGAAAGACTTAAAATCCACTACAAGATTATTATATCCAAAAGAAGAGCCCCGTTCCGTCAGGACTATCTTCCGGTTTCCAGTGGACTCAATCTTCTGCACAGCATTTTTCATATCCCATGGCGCCAGAAACTGGCCCTTTTTTACGTTCACAATTTTTCCCGTCTCGCCGGCAGCAACAAGCATATCGGTCTGGCGGCACAAAAAAGCGGGAATCTGGAGAATATCCGCCACTCCGGAAACCATTTCCGCCTGAGATGGCAGGTGAAAGTCTGTCAAAATCGGTACACCAAGCTCCTCTTTCACCCGCCGAAGAATATCCAGCCCCTTTCCCAGTCCGGGCCCACGATAACTTTCAATAGATGAACGATTTGCTTTATCAAAGGATGCCTTGAAAATGAAAGGGATTTCCAGCACCTCTGTAATGCTCTTCAGTCTTGAAGCAATGCTGAAAACGATATCTTCTGTTTCAATTACACAGGGGCCTGAAACCAGAAAAAAGCTACGCTCTCCCTCTGCAATCCGGTTGTAGAGCTTCTGGGTGTCATCACTCATTTGCCCTTCTCCGTTCTATGTTTGTAAGATGCTTTAATAAAATCCACAAAGAGCGGTTGAGGCTTCAATGGCTTTGATTTGAACTCAGGGTGAAACTGGCAGCCAAGATACCAGGGATGGTCCGAAAGTTCAACAATCTCCACAAATTTCCCATCCGGCGAAATCCCCGTAAACTTCAATCCCGCCTCTTCAAGCTGTTTCCTGTACGCCATATTGAACTCATAGCGATGGCGATGGCGTTCCTGAATTTCCTTCTCCCGATAAGCTTTAAAAGCAAAAGAGTCTTTATTCTGAATGGTACAAGCATAGGCACCAAGGCGCATATTCCCTCCCATTTCTTCCACATCCAGCAACTCTCTCAACTTATAGATGATGCGATGAGGCGGATTTTCGTCAAACTCAGTTGAGTTGGCATCAATCAGCCCGGCCACGTTTCGGGCAAACTCAACTGTTGCCAGCTGCATACCGAGGCAAATACCGAAAAACGGGATTTTGTTCTCTCTGGCATACTCGATTGCCAGCAGCATTCCCTCAATTCCACGTCCCCCGAAGCCCCCGGGAATCAGGACACCGTCCACTTCCTTCAGCAATGCCAGACTGGATCCATCCTTCTCAAACATGGAGGAATCGAACCAGCGGAGCTTCACATTGAGCCCGTTGGCAAAACCCGCATGGGCCAGTGCCTCGTTCAGTGACTTATAGGAATCCGCATATTCTACATACTTCCCCACAATTCCGATTTCCACTTCATCGGATGGATTCTCGATTTTTGTCCGCAGCTCTTTCCATTTTTTCAGCCCCCTGCCCTGCTTGCGCAAAGAGAGATGTCGGCAGATTGCATCGTCTAAGCGCTGCTGTTCAAACATAATGGGAACAAAATAGATATTTGAAACATCCCTTGCCTCAAAAACCGCTTCTTTTCTCACATTACAGAAAAGTGCGATCTTATCCTTGATACTATCCGGAAGTTCCCGTTCCGTCCTGCACAAAATAATATCCGGCTGAATTCCAATCTCCCGCAACTGCTTGACACTGTGCTGGGTAGGTTTGCTCTTCAACTCTCCAGCCGCTTTGATGTATGGAACATAAGTCAGGTGGATATACAGAACCTCATCCCGGGGATGCTCCAGTCCGAACTGGCGGATTGCCTCGAGAAACGGCAGGGATTCAATGTCACCCACCGTGCCGCCGATTTCAGCAATCAAAACATCCACATCATCCGCAATTTTCTTAATACTGTGCTTTATCTCATCCGTTACATGGGGAATCACCTGCACCGTCTTCCCGAGATAATCCCCCCGGCGTTCTTTTGTCAGTACTGAATTGTAAATCTTCCCCGCTGTCTGATTGTGGAACTTCGTCGAACGCGAGGATGTAAACCTCTCATAATGGCCAAGGTCCAGATCTGTTTCTGTACCATCATCCGCCACATATACCTCACCGTGCTGAAACGGACTCATGGTTCCCGGATCCACATTGAGGTAAGGATCAAACTTCTGGAGTGTCACCTTGTAGCCCCGGTCCTCCAGCAATGCGCCGATGGATGCAGCGGCAATTCCCTTGCCCAGCGACGAAAGAACCCCTCCCGTCACAAAAATAAACTTCGTCATTCCATATCTCCCAGTAACTCTTTCAATTGAAGATAATCTTCATTCGTGTCAATACCAATCCCGGAATAATTCGTCTCCTCGACGTGAATCCGGACGCCATTTTCCAATGCACGTAATTGCTCCAAGCCTTCAATACTTTCCAGCATACCTTCATCCATCTGCGAAAACGCCAGAAGGAAGTCGCGTTTATACCCATAAATCCCCACATGCTTGAACCAGTGGCCCATCTCTTCGTTCTTCACCTCAAACTCAAGGGCCATCTCAGGGCTCTTTCGAAATGGAATCGGGCTTCGGGAAAAATAAATAGCATCCCCCGCCCGGTCACACACAACTTTTACCACATTGGGGTTAAAAAGCTCCCGCTTATCCGCAATCCGCGCCATCACCGTAGACATTTTCAGCTCCGGATCATCCCGAAACGGCCGGATCAGCGCATTGATCACCTTATTGGTAATCAGCGGTTCATCCCCCTGAACATTTACAATCACATCCGCATCCAGTCCCTTTGCCACCTCTGCAATCCGGTCCGTACCGGAGCGGTGTTCACTGGACGTCATCACCACCTTTCCACCGAAGGAAAGCACATGGTCGAAAATTCGACGGTCATCCGTCGCCACAACAACATCATCCAGCAGCGAAGACGAACACGTCCGTTCATAAACCATCTCTATGATAGTCTTATCTTTAATTTTTAACAGCGGCTTTCCTGCAAGCCTCGAGGATTCATATCGTGCGGGTATGATTGCATTTACCTTCATGTACATGGAGTTTACTCTAAACGCCCCCCCGTTGCAAGGGAAAAGCGAGGGGAGCTGACCAATGGCCTGCAGAGTGCAGGCGCTGATGAGAGTGAATGTGTGGGAGGAAGGGCAGAAGCCGGGAAACGGCCAACTCTTTTTTTCGCTCTTACTCGTACTTTCACTTTCACTTGCACTGGCTCCCTGCCCATTGCACAGCTGTCCCCTTTCCCTCCCGTCAGCATTCTGGTAAACTATGTGGGAAATGGCAGTTAAAGGGAAAAACGGGAAACAATCGAGTTCGCTGGCAATTGAATTCACGGGGCTGGCATTTGTGTGTGCAGGCATTATTGTTTTCCTGGCACTGATTTCTTTCAGCCCGAAGGATCCGACTTTCCTCAACAGTGTTACCGTATCCAGAATCCGTTCAACAAACCTGATGGGAAACTTCGGCGCCCAGCTTTCGGCCATTCTCCTGCAACTCTTCGGTTACGCATCCTATCTTTTCCCTGTTTTTTCCCTGATTACAGCCATGGTACTGCTCCAGAAAAAGACATTTGGTCCCATTCTGTTGCAACTTCCGTTTTTTCTGCTGGAAACTGTTGTGATTTCTGTTCTTTTTGCAGTCGTCCTCTCTGATTTTGTTCTGATTGCTTCGGTGGCTCCACTTGATTATGTCAGTGCAGGTGGCATTATCGGCAACAATATCAAGGGCTGGATGCTTCCTGCCCTGAATACCTGGGGCACTCTGATTCTGCTTCTTTTTCTGTTGATTGCGTTTTTTATGCTCGCGACAAGATTGGGCATTTCCGTCATTATTGCAGCTGTGGCCAAAGCATTCCTGGATGCAGCACGAGCCTTTTCTGCGGTTTTTAAGAGAATTGGACGCGAGTTGAAAATGGTGAAAAAGAAAAAGGCGGTCATTCGCCAGATTGATACAGAAAAGAGACATCGGGAAAAGATTCGGCAAAAAATAAAAAGTAAGGAACTTCCTCCAATCAGCCAACCGGTTCCCCAGGATACCAACGACCGGAACAACCCCCTGGATATTGCCGTCCATACCGGACTGCTCCCCAAATCCGGTAAGCCATACAATCCCCCCTGGCGGGAGTTGTTCACCAATCCCGACCCGGATAACAGTATTGACCGCCATGACCTGTCCAGGAAAGCAAATCTTCTGGTGAAAAAACTGGGAGAATTCAAAGTAACCGGCCAGGTCGTCAATATCCACCCCGGCCCCATCGTCACCACCTATGAATTCAAGATGGACCCCGGAATCAAGTATAACAAGGTGTTGTCGCTGGCACAGGACCTGAGCATCGCATTGAGCGCAGAATCCATACGAATTGACCGAACTCCCAAAAAACCGACCATCGGAATTGAAGTTCCCAACGAAAACAGACGGCTTATCGTATTGAAAGAAATACTGGATACCAGTACCTATTTATCTGCAGCATCTCCGCTTACTGTTGTTCTGGGAAAAACAATTACAGGTGACCCCTTTGTAACCTCCCTTGATAAGATGCCTCACCTTCTCGTGGCAGGACAGACTGGCTCGGGTAAAAGCGTGGGGCTTAATGCCATTCTTTGTTCATTGTTGATCCGGAACACGCCGGAGATGGTCAAAGTGATTATGGTTGATCCCAAAATGGTGGAATTGGGGGTTTACAGTAACATCCCCCATTTGCTTACCGATGTAATTACAGACCCCAAAGAAGCGGCCTCCGCCCTCTCCTGGGCTGTCAGCGAGATGGAGAGACGCTACCTGTTGCTGAAAGACGTAAAGGTCAGAAGCCTTGCCAAATATAACGCGGTTGTGCAGGCAGAATTTGTTGATGACGAAAAACATGAACCCTTGCCTTACATCGTCATTGTAATCGACGAAATGGCAGACCTCATCATGACCGCCCGTGCACAGGTGGAAGAAAGCATCGCCCGGCTCGCACAGAAGGCCCGGGCAGTTGGCATTCATCTCATTGTAGCAACCCAGAGGCCCAGCCGGGATATTATCACCGGTGTCATCAAGTCCAACCTGACCTCCAGAATCTGCTACCGGGTTGCACAAATGATTGACTCAAGAATTGTGCTGGATCAGGTGGGTGCAGAACAACTTCTCGGCCGGGGAGATATGCTCTTCCTGCCACCGGGAACATCGAATCTGGTACGGATTCATTCTCCCATGGTCAGTGAAAAAGAAGTCAACGGGCTGGTTTCCTATCTCAAATCCTATGGAAAACCGGTTTATATGAACGAAATTAAATCCTATGGGGCAGATGATGAGGATGGAGAAAGCGGATTTGAAATCGGTGATGGCAGCACGCTTTCCAGCAGTGACCCCCAATACATACAGGCGGTAAAACTCATCATTGCTACCGGACAGGCGTCTATCTCCTATCTTCAGCGAAAAATGTCCATTGGCTATAACAAGGCAGCGCGGTATATTGACATGATGGAACAGGATGAAATTGTAGGTCCACCGGCTCAGCAGGGGGGCAAAGCAAGAGAGGTCCTGGTAGACATCGAATTTCTTGAACGATTAAAGGAAATGAATTCATGAGATTTCTCCTTTTTACAGCAATTGTATTTGGTATATTCTATTTTTTTTACAGCAAGTTACGTCGTTTTCTTGCGCAGATATTTCAACC